>Ga0265338_10000027_pt1 | contig 291580 bp, 255 predicted proteins | sample 42126metaG_FD_193579 | JGI IMG/M metagenome (GOLD analysis project Ga0265338, IMG submission 193579) | Rhizosphere microbial communities from Carex aquatilis grown in University of Washington, Seatle, WA, United States - 4-21-26 metaG | ecosystem: Host-associated > Plants > Roots >... | reverse complement strand
AGGTTGTTCAGCAACTGGATATTCAGCGACAGGTTGTTCAATGACAGGTTGCGCAGCTGCAGTTAAATGCCGCAATTGATTTGCTTCAGGGAAACTCACTTTTTGGCTCAACAATTGCAGATAACGATCCGCCTCTTTGGAATCAGGATTAAAAATAATGGCCAAATTAAAATAGTGAACTGCCTGTGATATTTCATGATCTTGGTATGCTTCAACACCTCTAGCCAAATAATATTTATAACCAACCGATTCATCGGCAGGACCTGTAGGAACAGGCAGTTCTAAAGTCACCCCTTTTTGTTCTAAAATATCAATGTACCGGCTGGTTTCTTCATCGGAAGGATCGAAGATCTGGGCGATTTTAAAGCAACGAAGGGCCTTTTGGTCGTCGTGTTTTTTGTAAGCCTTGACGCCTTCGTTGAAATATTGCTGATAGCCTATGGATTGGTCAGCAAAAGCGGGGATGGATACTGCTGCCGCAAGCACAAAACCACAGACCCCTATTACGATTTTTCTGAACATACAGTTTATCTCTTATATGCGTAATGGGGGTTCGCATTCTAATTACCTCAACTTTTGCAGACCCAGAAACAGGGAAAATTGGGGGTCTACATTATTATTTCCCTTAATCCTGAACGTTTTCTATTGTTATCTGTCCAGAACCATCCACCGCCAACCCGATCTCCTTGACAACCACATCTCCCTCATCAAGGTCAGCGTTGACGACCATGGTATAACGTCCCTGTTTTAACTTCTGCTTTAAAGAAATTTCTAACAGCGCGCTGGCTTGCGGGGGAACATACCGCTTACCGATATCGCCGCGATTCAAGACCAGCCCACCCTCCTGCATCACGTAATATGTCGTGTGAGGGATCAAAACAACATTCCCCTGATTAACAAAGCTGGCAGTGATTTTATTCGTCTTCATGCCTATATCCTGTAAAACAGCTTTTTTGTCCCTTTTCATGGGTTCTATAAAGAACAAACATCCGATCCTTGTGACAAGGTTAACCTCTTCGTGATTAAGGGAAGCATTGATCGACCTTTCAAAAAATAACACTCCATAATGCCCCTCCTGGATCTGACTTGGAGTGGTTACTGAATATTCTATATTTTGTTGACCGAAGGGCGGAATGGAGAAGGTCTGCGGCGAAAAAGTGACCCATTGGCTTGCGGAACCCGGCGCAGTCCCTGCCGGCAGGAAACTCTTGGTCCCGTCATAAGGAGGCTTATATTCAAAATCCTCCCAATAGACCCTGATATTTTCAGACTCTGAAGAGGTGTTGTGGATCAGCAAGGTCCCATTTTTATGTTCCCCGCCGGAAACTTGCAAAGTCTCTTTGGCCTGCTCAAGAAAAAATTGGGCATGAGCTTGTGTGCTGAATATTCCCGCCGTACAAAAAACCAATAGCAATAATCTGGCGATCATGGACTTGAAACCTTCCTTTGTTCAAGATTAATTAAACACATGCTCTGTGCGGTGGGGAATACTCACCGCACAGAGCAGTTAAAAACAGAACTGACGATCAAACTCGTCTGATCTTAGAGCGTAACTACAGTGAATGTTAATGTACCTGTATACGTACCGCCCACATCAGTATTGGTAAACGGTTTACCATTTGATGGGTCGGCAGGCGCGGTTGTGCTTCCGGTCCAGATACCCACGTACACCCTCTCCCAAGAACCGCTGGGGATAGTTGATAATTGTCCCGCGGTACCGGTCAAGTCGATCAACCTTTTCTTCCCGAGAGATGATAATGTCTCTACGGTGGAAGTTCCCGATAATGCTTCGGTAACGAACGTAGCGGTAGTTTTAGTTCCCAAACCATTGGTCGCGACTGCGTTGGGGTTAGTCCCTTCAACATACGTTACGGCGACAATTGGTGACCCTGCTCCGCCTGTTGTGCCGATATCGATGGAATAATAATTGGCTGGCAGATAGATACCCAATGTGGTATTAAACGTCAGAGTACCAAATGGGATCGTGGTAGCAGTCGTGGATGACGTACCAAATACATTGGTTGTCGCGTTGACGGGGGTTACGGTCAATTGCAAACCCGTTGCCAACGGAACAGAGGCTGACACAGTCAAGGGTATTGTCTGCGCTGAAACTACTGCCGCCTGAGATAACAGGAACAGTCCTCCTACTAATAAGATCAACCTTCTTTTCATAATTACTCCTTTTTTAATGTTACTTTTGATTTAATGAAAATCTTATCGGTGCTGAAAAATCACCCGGGCTCATCTGGGGGTACCCTTGCAAACGATATACCACTTTAAAGGTGGCCCCGCTGCCGCTTGAGTCGGAAGAATAAACCGGATATTCACCTGTTTCTACGGACGCGAAATCCGTAAAATTCGTTTGTCCCTTGACACCTGAAGGTATCTCTACCTGAAGGGTGAAATACTTGCTATCGAACTCCTTTCCTTGTTGATTTGTCATATTAGATTGAACATCTTGAAGGACCTGATAAGGCTTATGAAGATTGGACATGACCGTCACCAGTACTTCCTTATCCTGAGAAGGATTGTTCGCTAACACATGGGTGAAACTCACGCCGCCGGAAGGCGGGGTTATGCTCAGGGAAAATACAGGCAAGATATCACATTGAATATAAATGGGAAACTCTTGTTTTCCATTGCCGGTCTCTACCACGTATTTTATTTTACCGGTATATGTGCCCGCGTCCTGCCCTTGGACTTGAGAGGAGTTAACCAGGAAATAAATGATAAAATTATCTTCATCCTTATTACTGGTATATATCAAAGATCTGCCGACCCCTAACAAGTTCAGGCCCTGGTTACGCAATCCTTCTGTTTGCCCTTCAGCATCCAATTGTAAAACACCCGCGCCCAACTCTTGCTCCATATTATTTTGAGGGAAATTTTCTGTTTCCTGGTAGATCCGGATTTCCTGGCCTGAATTCCCTGTAAAAGATATGTTGATATAATCAGCGGCCTTCTGGGTGGTATCGGTATCCTTGATATGTATCCGGTTGTTTTGATGGCCCCCTCTTATAGATATTTTAAGGCTCGAAGATGTTTCCAAAAACACATCGATCATTACCTGATCGTTAAAATCATTGCCGACACCGCGCACCGTAAAAACAAGCCTGCCCCTAAAGCTTCCACTGGTATTGACCAAATTTTGATTAATGGAATACCCGATAATGAACATATCACTTGCCCCGCTCTGGCTGGAAGAATACAGCAACTGATCGCTCATGCTCAACTGAGAAGAATTCTGCAGATAGAGCGTTCCGGAGCTGTTGGAATTTGACAAAGTTTGGGTTTCCATAGCTTGCAAGTTTAACGCCTCTCCCTTTTCATCCACAATGGGTTCAAGAACCCTCTGAAAAACCTGATATCTATTTGCGTTTGTTGAACTGACGCGTATATGAATTTCCTGCTTGTTCTGCATTCCAGCTACCGGTGTTCTTTGAAATCGCAAGGTGTTGCTGCCATCTACCGGATTAACGCTTAAACCGAGATTGGCGAAACAAACAGTTGATCCAGCCAAACAAAACAAAATGAATAAAGCAATCCTTCGGAACATGCCAACTCCCTTAAAAAGCGTAAAGATTGTCTTTCGTTAAAATAGCAAAAAAACAGAGAATCAGAAATAGGAGAATTACCTATATTCCTGATCTTTATCCACTTACTGTATGAAATCAATCTAACGGGATTTTTTTAAGTAATCAATTAAACTTAAGTATAATAACATTTTTCTGGGAAAGCGCTACCTTTAGAAAAGATTAACATATCTAAATATATAATGCAAATTTCTGGTTATATTAAATTTCTTCATAACACATTGATAATATTAATCTTATGACAAAATATCAAAATTTCCAAAATAATTTTAAAAATAAAGCGCCTTAAAGCCCCAAGTTCGCACAATTATCTTCTCAAATCTCAAATTATTTGATAAAATCCCTTCATGTTAACACAGCTGACCATCCGCAACTTCGGCCTGATTGACGAAATATCCATCGAATTTATCAATGGTTTTAATATTCTTACCGGCGAAACAGGTGCCGGCAAATCCATCCTCATTGACGCCCTGCGTTCGGCCCTGGGCGAAAGGCTTGACACCTCATCCATCCGTAATCCTCAAGATCCATGTATGATCGAAGCCGTCTTTGACATTACGGATAAAAAATTACGCGACCTGGAACTGATCAAGGAGTTCTTAAGTTCCGATGACAATAAGCTCATTATCCAGCGCACCCAAAGCGCCGCTGGTGGCAGTAAAATAAAAATTAACGGCCTTTCCGTCACGGTCGGGCAATTAAAAAATTTAGGCAACCATCTCATTGATTTTCACGGCCCCCATGACCACCAAATGCTCCTGTCCGAGAATCAGCATTTGGCGATGTTAGACCAGCTGGTCAATTTTAAGAACGCCAGGGAAGATTATGCCGGGATATTTTCCGACTATGAACAAACACGCAAGGAACTTGAATCGCTCACCAGCCTGGCTCAAACCCGTCAGAGAGATATTGATCTGTTAAGCCATCAGGTCAAGGAATTGGAGGCCCAGCCTCTTTCCGATGAAAAATATGACGCGTTGATCCAGGAAGAAACCAAATTAAACAACGCTGAAAAGTTACACGAACATATCCAGCATTTGCTGGGGCTGCTGGATGATGAAGAAGCAGGCGCCAATAATCTTCTGCGCAAGGCTTTCATGCCGCTTAAATCCCTGACCCAGATCGATGAAAAGTCATCCCATCTTTTGGACCAATTGACAGGTATTCAGGAACAAACCAATGACCTGATAAGCCAATTGAACGATTATGCGGCAGGACTTAGTTTTGATGCCCAAACCGCCCAGGGCATCCATGACCAGTGCGACGCGTACTCGGATATCAAACGCAAATACGGGCCTACATTAGAAGATGCCTATAATTTCTATAAAGAAGCAAAAACAAAACTCGATCTTATCAAAAATTTTGAACACAATGACCAAAAGCTCCGGGACACCCTCAAGTCCCAGGAAAAAGAATTGTCCCAGATCGCCCAAAAAATGACCAAAAGCCGCCAAGCTGCCGCCGAAGATCTGAAAACCACCATTGAAAGCGAATTAAAACAACTCGGGATCCTGCAGGTCAAATTTGAAGCGCGTTTTGAGAAGGTCCCCTTTAATGCCGACGGCCATGACAAGGTGGTCTTCTATATCAGCCCCAACGCCGGTGAAGACTTAAAACCGCTGGCACAGATCGTATCCTCCGGAGAAGCCGCGCGCCTGATGCTGGCGCTTAAAAAGGCGCTGATCAAGGTCGATCCTATCCCTGTGCTTATCTTTGATGAGATCGATGCCCAGATCGGAGGACGCCTGGGCACCATCACCGGCAGGAAATTAAAAGAGCTCGCCGCCAGGCGCCAGGTCATCCTCATCACCCACCTGCCCCAGATCGCCTCATTCGCCGACCGGCATTTGAAGGTGACCAAGTCGGTCAAAGCGGGCCGCGCGACCACCGGGGTGCATTTGCTGGAAGGCAAGGTGCGCGTCGAAGAGATCGCCCAGATGATGAGCGGGGCCAACACCACCAAGATATCCCTTTCCCACGCGCAGGACATGCTTGCGCAAGCAAAGTAACAATTCTTGCCTGTCTATAAGGTCATTGTATTTCTTTCGCAGGCACGCTCGCCGCATCCAGCGATGCGGCTTCGCTAGTCACCGGGCTGTTTTGCCACCGAATAATAAACTGCCAGTGAACCATGCCAAAACAGCCCTCTACTACCTGCTCAAAAAACACAATGACCTTATAGAACGCAACCTCTCATTACTTCCCCATTGATTTCAAATCTTCTTTGTGGTAACTTAAGTTTTCATCTAATTTGCTTAACAAAGGACATAAAATGAAACGTATCGGCATTATCACTTCAGGCGGGGATTGCGGCGGTTTAAACGGTGTTATCAAAGGGGCGGCTTACATGGCGCTTTCCCATGGGGCTACCTGCTTTATCATCCCCAGCGGCTACGCGGGATTATATAATCTGGTGGATTTCGACAAGCTGACCGAATTGACCGCCAGCCGTTTGGACAAGATCGATGCCAACCTGACCGGTTCGGAAGCCGGACATTCCCGTGTCAAGATCAAGAAAATTGATGATGCCGATAAATACCTGCGCATAAAAAAAGGCATGGAAAAATTCAAACTCGACGGGCTTATCATTTCCGGCGGGGACGATTCTGGCAGTGTCTTAGTCGATTTGACCGAACACGGCATCAAATGCGTCCATGCCCCCAAGACCATGGACATGGACCTGCAGACCTACTCGGTGGGCGCTGATTCCAGCATCAACCGCATCGCGTCTTTTATCGAAGACCTGAAAACCACGGCCAACACGCACCGGCGCATCCTGGTCCTTGAGGTTTTCGGCCGCTATGTCGGCCATACCGCTTTCCGAGGCGGTGTCGCCGCTGACGCGGACGCCATCATCATCCCGGAGATCCCCTGCAATTTCGACATCCTCTACAGCCATATGAAGGAACGCTATTTTTCACGCATCATGGATTCCGATGTGCGCTCAGGCACCTATATTATCGTCGTTGCTGAAGGCATCAAGAACGCTTCCGGCGCTGATATTGTCGATGAAAACACACCCGCGGACGCTTTCGGCCACAAACGCCTGGCCGGTGCCGGGGACTATGTCTGCCAGCAATTGAGCAAACGCCTTAAGGCTGATACGGCCATCAAAGACCTGATGAAACAAACTGGCCTTTATGTCAAAGGGATCAATGAGACCCCGGAAGTGCGTTCCGTCGCCCCGGGGCATTTGGTCCGCTGCGGGCATTCCAGCGCGTTTGACGTCAACTTCGGCAAGGAAGCCGGTGCCGCCGCTTATATCCTGTTAAACCAGGGTATTTCAGGCGTGACGGTGTCCGGTATCAGCGACGGCAGGATCCGTTACATCGACACCAAGGAAGCGATCAAACAGCGCTTTGTCGATACCCATCAGGTCGCGATCTATGAAGCGCTGGGGACCTGCTTCGGCCGCCTGCCTGAAAAGATCCACACGAAAACTGAAAAACTGATCCAGGCCCACGAACGTCATTGGTAGGCATTATTTGGTGACTTTATAAAGCCTGAAGATGTCATTAGTGTGGATTATTGTGTGCGGGATGAGCGCGAAGCATCTATCCGGTACTGCCCTGGACAATAAATAATAGTCCGGGGAATAGATCTTATTGAATAAGGTCAGGTTGGGACAGTTAAATGACCTTCCCGGTGGCAAAGACACAAACGGGCGGTGCATGAAATAGTTCTGCTGATCGTCAGCGGAAGCCACCAAGATCCTCTCAGGCAGATTCTTATCGATCCATCCATAGCTTTCCTTCAGGTTCATGTAAAATGGCTTATGCCAGAATAGGCGATGCGAAATACTCGATCCGAAATCAGAGCATTTAATCGCCTGAGAATAGATCAAACATACCCAAAAGAAACCGCATAGGATTTTTTTAGCCAAAGTATTCGAGAACGACAAGGCTTGAAATAAGCAGTACCAGCCGCCCAAGCTCAACAGGACATAAGGGATCAGGGAATACCTGATGATCTCATAATTGGGAAAACGTGTTACTGAATAAAAAGTAAAAGAGTATCCGGCAATGGTGAAAAGGCCCTGTAAAAAGAAAAGCTTAACGCCCCCCCCGTCCTGTTTCTTATCCTCGGCAAGGAAATAATAAATAAATATGGCATAAGAGATGATCGGCATTTGCTGACAAAATTCCCCGATATGATGGGCTATATTTGCCAAATTCTTTATGGTAAAAATAGAGCCCAGGATAACATGGATGCCCACCGCGTTTGGGCTATAAATGATACCGGTAAAATGGTGTGCCAGCTCATAACTCATCGCTGATCTCGGGCATTCAGGATAAAAAACATGGTATCTGAGCAGGCAAAACAATTGATACAGCCCAAAGGTAAGTATAAAGCCGCCGGCCAAGAGCAAGGCCTTCTCAAATTTCCGGCGTAAAGGGTCCTTGCCGATCATCAGCACCGCCAGGAATGCCGCGAAATTATAAAAATGGGCGACCCTGATCAACATCAAAACGCCATTTAACGCGCCTAACCATATCAGTTGCCGTGGATCCTTTGAATATTTCAGGAATAATAGGCATACGATGAATAAACAAAAAAAGTGAAATTGCTCCGTCCAGGCATACAGCGCCGAAAGGTAAAAATTCATGGATAAAACAAGATAAAGGGCAAATAAAATGTTGAATTTGGTGGGCATTAACCGCTGGATGATATACAGGACAAACATGGCATTGAACACAAATATCAGGATATTGATTTGAATGACCCTGACGATGCCGCCATGATTGATAAAAAGTGAGGCAAAAAGGGAATAAAGGGGCTGGTAATATGGGAAAGCGGGGTGATAAAGGGTGTTGAAATACTGATAGAGATTATCGCTGACGACAAATCCCGTATGATTCGCTATATTCTCAGCGGTGCTTAAATATAAACTGGCATCGGCGGTATTCAGGCCGAGATAAGACAGATCAATAAATATCAAAAATACGACTAAACCGAAGGCCGCCAGATAAAGTTTCTTAAAAATAAGATCCAGGAATATTCGCATCGGGCCCTTATTCACTTTTAGGAAATACGGGCGATCGCGTACAACTCACCCAGATTAAAAGGAAAGACAGCTTCGTTAAGCAAAGGGGTATTCTTCAAAATCGCCTGTGCCGTTTTGGAAAATAAAATATGCGGATGACATGCCAGATGGCGGCGCAATATCTCCGCGGTGACATGCTTCCCAGCCCAGCCGTATTTGACCGCCTTTAAGCCTGTTTTCCCAAAAAGGATATCCATGGATTGGCGTGAATATAACCGGGGATGCTCCGGCATCAAATGCGGCCATTTACTTTTTAATAAATTAAAGCTTAGACTTTTGATGTCAGGCGTCACAAAAAGCACTATCCCATTGGGCGCCAATTTCTTTTTTATCGCGTTCATGAACGCGATCGGCTCAGGGATATGTTCGATGACATCAAACAAAGCGATCAACGAAAACAATTTCCCTGGAAAAAGCTCATCAGATAATTCTTTGTCCGTGATCGTGGAAACCCCGAGGCTTTCGGCGGCTATCGCCGCGGCGCTTGAATTGATCTCAACGCCATGGACTTGCCAGCCCCTTTGCCGCGCCACCTTTAACATGATCCCCGTTGAGCAGCCCACTTCAAGCAGGTCCCCCTTGGGAACAAACTGTTCAGCCAGTGAAAAATAATGCCTGGCGGTTTCTTCTTTGGCCTTAACGATACGGGATTCTAATTGATCATGACCCCGTTTTTGGATATATTCCATCGTGTAACGGTCTTTTTCTTCCACCTTGGTGTTGAGGTCCAGGAAAACCAATGAGCAGGATGGACATTTTAAATAAATGAATCCAGGCATGGGCAGGAATTGAGAGGCACCGGTAGATCCGCACAAGGGACAAATAATTGGCATGACTTAGATCCTTTCTAAAGCCGAGAGGCAATGCCCTGCCCTTTGAGGGTGGCCGTCTGTTTACAAAACTGATAGATCATAAAACACCTTTGTCGATCGACCGAGGAGATCCTTAAGTTCATATTTTTTTCTCCCGCATCACTTCTTCGATGGCCGAGACAACCTCCGCGCTGTTGATCCCTTCCAGGCAAGGGGCGGTTTGGTTACAAAAAGACCCGGCCGATGTCTTATAAATATACAAACAGGGGCTGCAGGCCCATCTTTTGTATATCACCCTCTGCCAGGCGGCGGGCTTGCCGTAATGCCCGTAAAGTTCAGGCAAACCGGCGCCCCAAATTGATACCATAGGTGTTTTTTGGACTTGAGCCAGATGGAAAGGGCCGCTATCGTTGGTCAAAAACACGTCAAATTTCCCCAATGCGGCGATAAATTGCTCCAGTGTCAGCAAACCTGATATGTCAATGACCCTTGCGCGGATGCCGGCGTCAAGCATGGGAAGGATCCGGGACACGTATTCCTTTTCATTCGGAGCCCCCGTTAACAGGACCTTAAGCTCCTTCCTGCTGGCCAGTAAGGTATTGATGACTTCGGCGAATTTATGCAATGGCCACCGGCGGCAATAAGCCAGGTCACTCGCGTTGACATTCACGCTCAAGATCAGGTCCTGCTTGCTGATATTATGCTCCACCCAAAATGCCTCGACACTTTGAAGGGTTTCCTGGCTGACCGGTATAGGCCCGGGCAAAGCAGGTTTTAGCTCAATGCCTATGGCCTTCGCGCATTGGCTGTAAATATCGATGATGTGCTTGGTGTAATTAAAATAGACAGCGACATTGATCAATGGATAGCGCCAAAATTCATTTAGATAAAAGCCCACCCGCCACCTGGCCCCTGATAAATAGGCCATCATGGTGCTGAATTTGGAAAAGAATTCCAGGTCGATGGTCACATCGGGCTTATGAAATGAAAAATAGATCAAGGCTGAAAAAACCGACCGGACCAAATTCCATGGATTTGTCGTGTCAATGACCAATACCTCATCCACCACGCCCAGCAGGTTGAGTAGCTTCGCGTTTTCTTTGAATGTCAAAAAAACGATCCTGGCCTGCGGGTATTGCCTTTTGATGCCGCTAACCATGCTGGAAGATAATAATATGCTTCCCAACCCAAAGAATTTATTGACGACTATTGATCGTGGAGGTTGGGAAAAAACCGCCTGGAATTTTAAAGTCTTCGAAGGGTGTGTTATCCTCTCAATAAAGCTCAACAATCCGCAAATTTGGATCCCCACCCAATGGTCGACAAACTTCAAAGTGTCAATTTTTAAGTCGCTCGGCATCTTGGACATTATTTTTCCTTCATTATTTTAACATTGGGAAGAAATGCCTGTACATAAGTAAACTGAAACTTATGGGGTCTAACAGGGCTGTCTTATAGACAATGTTCATAAAACAGCTCCAATTAGATATAAGTATGCTGAAACTGCAATAGATCAATATGACCCTTCCTTTATTATCCTTTAAACCTTTGAATAATTCCACCAGCATCAATACGGCGAATAAAGCGATCACCATTTCAAGGCTCGCCACAAATCGTATCACCTTGCTGTGCGCCAAACTGTTCAACACCGAATAAACATAAACAAAATACAAAACAAGATAAGTTCTTTTGAGATCCAAAGCCTTTCGATTGACACATAAATAACCGGTATATCCTATAAAAAGAAGCAATTCAATGGGGATGAGTAGCAAGAAATCCAGCAAATAACGAAACCACGGCCCCGAACAATAATTGAAAGCGTAGGGATTAGGATAATTGGATATAAAATGTGTTTTGGTGATCCCCAGGATCGCCGCCTGAAAAACACCGAAACCGCCATAGATCCATGCATAAAATATAGACAGGGATATTAGAGGGAAAATAACGATCCCCCCGATTTGATAATTCTTGATCATAGCCCCGTTTCTTTGGCCTATGATGCCCGCGATCGTAAAAAATGGGATAAGGATCAATGTGGCTTCCTTAAAAGTGATGGCGATCATAAGGGTTAAAAGGAAAAATATATAACTATAAAGCCCGGGCCTTGATAAAACATCTAAAAACAACCACATCGCCAGCGTCCATAAAAGATTAGCCGAGCTGTCGATCAGGCCCCTTCGGCTGAGGCCCAGCAACAAGGGAGATGAAGATAAGAATAATAACGTCAGCAAAGCCGTATCCAGGTCGAAATATTTGCGGACATAATGGAAACCAACAAATAAAAAGATAATAAAACTCAAAGTTGAGATCAAGGCCATAATATAAAAGCTGGGAAACCCGAATGACTTGAATAACACCGCGATAAGGAGGATATACCCCACCCGCAACGGAGACGGATGGTTACGGGCCTCTGAGTTGTCAGCATACCAGTTAATTAAGCGGTGAAAGACTTTCTTGCCGTGCAGCACTTCCGAATTCGCGTATTTATAATAATATCCTTCATCATTCTTCATATGGAAATCAGAGTTGGTGAGGGGATTTAAAGACACAAATATCAGCATCATCGCGACAAGCCCGATAATATACAAACGATAGATCTGCGTCAGGTTCATATCAATTCCTCAAATTTTTAAAAACACGCGGGATCTGCCCGATCATGTCAGAGGCCATCATTGAAACCTTTGTTTTTTCTCCCGCCGCCAGATCACCCGCCATGCCGTGATACAAAGCCCCGTATTTGGCCGCGTTAAAAGCATCCATCCCCTGTCCTAATAAAGCCGCGATCATCCCTGTTAACACATCCCCGCTTCCGGCGGTGGCCATCCCCGCGTTTCCCGTCCGGTTGATATACGTCCTGCCTTGCGGGGACGCGACAAGCGTATGGTGGCCTTTAAGCAATAACACACAATTAAACCGCAGCGCAAATTCCCGAGCTGTCTTGGCCCTGCCGGCTTCAATGACCATGACGGGCTTGTTGATCAACCTTGACATTTCCCCGGCATGGGGTGTCAGCACACGGGCTTCTTTTGCCTTGAGCAAGATCTGGGTATACCCCGCCAGGGCAAACAACGCATCCGCGTCAATAACCAGCGGTTTCGGGCAATGGATGATGATCTCACGCGCCAAACGCTGCGTGGATATCCCGCGCCCAAGCCCGGGGCCGATGGCAACAGCATCAAATTGGTCCCAGATCTTCTTTAATTGGCTGTAAGCTTTCAAGGAGAATGAACCTGACCTGCTTTGGTTAAGAGGCAAGGTCATCACACAGGGGGAAATCTTTTTCTGAAGGGTCAGGTTCAAATGACGGGGGACAGCCGCTGTCACAAGGCCCGCGCCCGTACGCATGGCGGCAAGCGCGCTTAATGCCGCGGCCCCTAACATCGATGGAGAACCGGCGATGATAAGCACGTGTCCGAAATCCCTTTTGGAGGAACGGGGATTATTCCTCGACAATGGCGCTGGCAACGGCATAGTCCCTGCTATGAGAGATGGATATCAATAGGCGGTTCTTGAATTTTCTATTGTTGTCATGGCATATTGGCTTACCGTCAGCGTCATTGACGATGGTAACGTCGTGCCAGGTTAAATGAGAAAGGCCCATGGCTTTAAAAATAGCTTCTTTGGCCGCGAAACGGCCGGCGTAATGCTGGTAAGGATATTTGAATTTACGGGCACCTTCGATCTCGGCAGGGGTGAAAACATGGTTGATAAAAGCATCTCCCCAGCGTTCCACCGCTTTTTGGATGCGATTGACTTCAACTATATCAATGCCTGTGCCTAAGATCATTTTATAATGGCCAACATTTCATGGACTGCTTGCTTTAAGCCTACAAAAACCGCCCTGCTCATGATGGCATGACCGATATTGAGCTCCCCCATGCCTTTGATACGGGCAATGGCATAGGTATTATCATAATTCAGGCCATGGCCGGCGTTGACCACCATCCCCAAACCGCGGGCATAAAGGGTCATCGCCTTGATCTGGGTAAATTCTTTGACCGCCATTCGGCGGGCAAAGGCCAGGGCAAAAGAACCTGTATGCAACTCTATGGTTTTGACCCCGATGGACAGGGCCGCGTCTATTTGTTTTTTATCAGGGGCGATAAAAAGGCTGACATCAATGCCCGCATCCCGCAAGGCCCTGCTAACCTTCTTGGCCCTTTGCAAATGGCGGGCCACATCTAATCCGCCCTCGGTGGTAAGCTCCTGACGGCGTTCCGGCACCAGGGTTGCCTGGTCAGGCCTTATGGCCAAAGCCACTTTCACAATACCGGCATTTAAGGACATCTCAAGGTTAAAACGCGTTCTTACCGCTTTACGCAGCAGGACGATATCACGGTCCTGGATATGCCTTCTGTCTTCCCGCAAGTGAGCGACAATGCTGTGACAGCCGGATTGTTCGCATACGCGGGCCGCCAAAACAGGATCCGGGTCAATCTCCCCCCTGGCCTGGCGTAAGGACGCGACGTGATCAATGTTAACCCCTAATTTAACCATGCATTCCCTTGACATAAAACCAGGTGATGATAGCCAGCGCTAAAGCCACCAATTTAAGGACCAAATTGGAACTAAACCAATTTTTCATGTTTATTCTTCCCGGCCGGTACCAGCATCTGTTTAAGTATCCTCATAAATTGTTCTTCGCTGTTCACTTCAATAAAGCGCCCTTCAAAGGCTATGCTGATCTCCCCGGTTTCTTCTGAAACCAGCACGATCAAGGCATCTGTATGTTCGCTTAAGCCCAAAGCCGCCCTGTGGCGGGTACCCACCGTCTTTCCCACGCTTGGATTATCAGATAACGGGAACAGGCAAGAGCTCGCCGCCACCCGCTCACCCCTGATCACAACCCCGCCGTCATGCAAGGGAGTGGCCGGCATAAAAATGCTCTGCAATAGCGCGGATGAGACTTTTCCATCAATGACAATGCCGCTTTCAACATACAGATCCAGCTTCATTTCACGTTCAATGGCGATCAAGCATCCGTTCTTGCGCTTGGACAACCGGTACACAGTGTCCCAGATCTCATCTACAAGGGCCTTGATCTCCGGCTCTCCCAATGAGATCGTGAACAAGTGCTGCTGGCCCAGGCGGGCTAAGCCCGAACGCAATTCATGCTGAAAAATAACGACAATGACAATGATCCATATGGAAAAGAAATTCCGCAAAAGCCAATTAAGCACCTCAAACCCCAAAACCTGGGAAAGCAGCAGCGCTATGATGAGATACGTGATCCCCCTTAAGACCTGAAAAGCCCGCGTGCCTTCAAAAAACAGCAGCACCTTGTAAAAGACCACCCATAAGATGATTATTTCAACCACCGCTTTCGCGACGGGAAGAACTATGTCAGGTACGTGCGTTAAGTATGGCATCGGTCATCAATAGCGTTTCTTTGATCTGTTTGACATCATGGACACGGACAATATGCGCCCCCCGCATGGCTCCGGCGGTGACCGTCGCTGCGGTGCCCAACAGGCGATTGCCCGCTCCGTTATCCAAGACATGCCCAATAAAAGATTTGCGCGAAGTCCCGAGCATCACAGGGCAACGCAAAATTTTTAAACGGTCCAGTTGATCGATCAATATTAAATTCTGTAGTGCCGTTTTGGCAAAGCCGATCCCGGGATCGACAATAATCTTATCTTTCTTTATACCAATTGCCAAACATTTTTCAACCGATATCTGTAATTCTTCAATGACTTCTTTAACAACGTCTTTATACCTGGTTTTTGACTGCATGGTGATCGGCGTGCCCCGCATGTGCATGATGATGATGGCGGCGCTGTAATCACGCACCATTTTTAGGAGATCCCTGCCTGCCCGGGCTCCTTTGATATCATTGACGATGGAAGCTCCGGCATCAAGGGCCACGCGGGCCACCTCAACTTTATAAGTATCCACGGATATAGGGATTTTACAATGACGGGCTAAAGATTTAATGACAGGAATGACACGCCTGATCTCTTCGCCCGGGGGCACCATCAAGGCGCCCGGACGGGTGGATTCACCGCCGATATCAAGGATATCCGCGCCTTCCTGGATCTGTTTACGGGCATGGCTCAGGCACGCAGCGCTGCTGCGCTTGCCGTCACCGCTAAATGAGTCGGGGGAACAATTAACGACACCCATGATCTTTGTCGCATGCCCCAGCTTCAAAACAAAATCGCGGGCACGCAGATCATAGACTTTTCTCTTCATGTGTTTTGAGGAGTGTCTGTGTGAAGGTTCAGCTTATGCTCGGGGATCATCAGCAAAACCCTTGCTTCTTCGATGTCAATGGTCTCTTTCTCGATCAGGCGACGGGCCAGGATGTCCATTTTGTCGCGGTGATCAAACAGGAGCTTTTTGGCCTTCTCATAAGATTCATGGACAAGATTGTGTATTTCCTCATCGATCTTGCGGGCCGTCTCTTCACTATAATCCTTTTCATCAAACAGGTCACGGCCTAAAAACATCTGGTGGCCCTGTTTGCCAAAAGCCAATTTATCAAGTTTGACGCTCATGCCGTATTGGCAGACCATGCTTCGGGCGATCTGCGAGACACGCTGCAGGTCATTTGATACGCCGGTCGTTGTGTCATTCATATAGATCTCTTCACCCACCATGCCGCCTAAAAGGACCACCATCATCCCCTTTAATTCATTCCTCGACATATAATGCTTGTCTTCTTTGGGGGGCGTTAAGGTATAGCCGCCGGCCATGCCCCGCGGGATAATGGAAACCTTTGTAAATGTATCGACCTCATCGATGAGCAGGGACAGTAACGCGTGGCCCGCCTCATGATACGCCGTCATCTCTTTTTCTTTTTTGGAAGTCACATGGCTTTTCTTTTCAGGCCCCATGGTCACGCGCTCTACAGCCGCGAGCATTTCTTCCATGCCGACCTTTTCCTTGTTGCGGCGGGCCGCGAGCAGGGCCGCCTCGTTGCAGACATTGGCCAGATCAGCGCCTGAAAAATACACGGTCATCTGCGCGATGCGCCTTAAATTGACTTCTTCGCCTAATTTGATATTCTTAACATGGACCTTCAATATGCCCTCACGGCCGTTGATATCCGGCAGGCCCACCACGATCTGGCGGTCGAAACGACCGGGCCTCAAAAGCGCCGGGTCCAGGGTATCCGGACGGTTGGTGGCGGCGATCAGGATCAATCCGCTGACCGTATTGAACCCATCCATCTCAACGAGAAGGGCGTTTAAGGTCTGTTCGCGTTCATCATTGCCCCCGCCTATGCCGGCGAAACGCTGGCGGCCTACCGCGTCAATCTCATCGATAAAAATAATGCCGCCCTTTCCTGAGACTTTGGCGGCTTTACGGCCCTGTTCAAAAAGGTCCCGCACGCGTGAAGCCCCCACTCCCACGAACATCTCAACGAAATCCGATCCGCTCAATGAGAAAAACGGCACTCCCGCCTCACCGGCAACAGCCTTGGCCAATAATGTCTTCCCTGTCCCCGGTGGGCCCACCAGTAAAACGCCCTTGGGGATCTTGCCGCCCAACCTCTCGAATTTCTTGGGGTCTTTAAGGAATTCAATGACTTCCTGTAATTCTTCTTTGGCTTCATCGACACCAGCCACATCCGCGAAGGTCACCTTGCCCGGTCCTGAGACCTGGGCACGCGACTTGCCGAAGGCGAAGATCTTATTGCCCATTTGCGACCCGCGGTAGGACACGAACCATATCAGCGCGAAAATGCCCAAGAACGGAATCAGTTGGAAAAACAGCTGGCTCCAGAACAATTCCGGTGGGACGACGCTAAATTTGGGGACATTTTCCCGCACCATCTTGATCAGATCATCGTCGTGCTGGGGAATATTGAGCTTGAATTCCAGGCCGTCGGCATAGGTGCCTTTTAACGTATTATCAGGGCCTTCAGTGAGCTCAACGGACTTGATCTGGTGAGTTTGGGGATTGTCTTTTAAAATGGCGTAGAATTCAGAGTAGGTCAACTCCTTCTCTGTTTTTAGATTTGACTTGTCCTGGACTGCCATCAAAAGGAGAAAAAGCATCCCCATAATGACCCAAAACCAAACATTGCCGTTGGGATTGCGGGTCGGCCGGGAACTTTTTTTAATCGGGCTGTTTGTATTTGGTTGTGCCATCAATGCCTCCAGAATTATTTTAGGAACGAACGATAATTATATATTAGCTATAAATTAAATCAAGTATTTAAGGGTTGACGGCAGCTGTTGAAGGTTGGCGGGAGATCTTTACCCCATCCTGGTAGGTATCAATGTAAGCCAAATTCCCATTTTTATTGTACAACCGGACGACCCCGTTGAGCCGGCCGTTATGATACGCTTCATCCGTCATGGTTTCCCCGGTCCTGTAATAGGATTTACTGGTACCGTTTTGAAGCCCGTCTTCGATCGTCCATTCCTGCTTAAGAGCCCCGTTATCATAAAATTCTTTCATCTCTCCGTTTTTGATATCATTCCTGAAATTGACCGTCATCCATAAATAGCCTTGCGGCGCGTATTCACTGGCAAGCCCGTCTTTGAGATCATCCTTGTAATTCCATTCCAGCCATAATTGACCGTTATCACGGTATTGGCGGCATACCCCGTCTTTTTTGCCTGCCGCGTAACTGCATTCGCTCTTGAGAACACCATTGGTCTGGTATTCCTTGACTTCACCGTCAAACTGATTGTCTTTGTAAAAAGCATCAACCAAAAGTTTACCTTCAGGGCTGAACTTTTTGCTGGGTCCTTCCAAATTCCCGTTCTTAAAGATCATCTCCCACTGCAACTGGCCGTTATTATAAAAAGTCTTGGAAGGCCCATCTTTCTGGTCTATTTTATAGTTCCAGATAGCGTAAAGCGTCCCGTCCGCGGCGTATTCTTTAGAGATGCCGTCGATATGGTCATTATCGTAATTGATCTCGTTTTTCAGGGAACCATCTTCATTATATTCACGGCTGATGCCGGATAATTTCCCTTTGTTAAAATTCATGGCCATCTTCAAATTGCCATTGGGATAATAATACTGGTTCAAGCCGTTAAGGCTGTCGTAATAATAATTTTCAATGCTTTTGGGCACTTCATTCTCATAATATTCCCGGGAAGTGCCGTGCAGCTGGCCATTGACATAATTCTTCTCAAAATATTCGGAACCATCTTCGTAATAGGATTTGTAGGCCCCCTGCAGCTGGCCGCTTTTGTAGGATCCTACGCTCATTAAATTGCCGTTGGGATAGTATTCACGGAAAGGCCCGTTAAGCTGGCCGTTGATGTAATTCTTCTCGGATTTCAACTTCCCGTTGTCATCGTACTGCTTGATGTCACCGTTTAACACGGCGTCCTGAGCCCCCGCGGACGTGGACAAGCCTGCCACCAGCAAAATAAGGATGAGATATTTAATCATAATATAATTCTAAGAATCTTTGGGTTTTCCGGGCTTTCAGATGATGCGGCAAATCTACGACGCCATGATGGCCCTCGGCCGCCAAATTTTCCAGGGCATGGATATGTTCGAATGTCAAGGCCGCAGGGTCCTTGGTCAGGCTTTCAGCCATTAACCGGAGCACCAAACGCACCATTGCCGGATGGCGTGTTTTTGATCTCCCAAGGTCCATTTTAACTTTTTTATTGGAAATAATAACAATTTTTTTAAATTGCTTGCGGGCATGAGCCGCGAGGAATTCATAATCTTCCCCTGCTGTCTCGGCCAGATCCGACAAGGCATCGATGATCCGCGGATTGTACCTTTGGGCCAACAAAGGTAAAAGCTCAAGCCGTACCTTGTTGCGCTCATATTTTGTCGAAAGATTGGTCGCGTCTTTGCAATAAGGTATTTTCTTCGTTCTCAGGTAATCTTCAACATCTTTACGCGAAACCCCCATCAGGGGCCGTGCAAAAACAACTCCATCGATGAGGCGTTTGGGCAATATAGCCCTTATGCCATAAAGGCCGCTTCCGCGCATCATCCTCATCAATACCGTCTCTGCCAGGTCATTGCGGGTATGCGCCAGGGCAACGCTCTGGGCTTTAAGCTTTCTGGCTGTCCTGACAAAGAATTCAAATCTCATCCGCCGGGCATCATCTTCCGAAAGATGGCTGATCTTCCCTCCAGGCCTGCGGCCAATGACTAAAGGGATATTCAATTTTTCGCACCAGCGGGAGACAAAAAGCTCATCTTTTCTGGCATCAGGGCGGAATTGGTGGTTAAAATGCGCCGCGCACAACTGTACCCCTAATTCATGGCGCAGGGCGGATAATGCCAGCAGAAGCGCCATTGAATCAGCGCCTCCGGAAACACCGATGACAATGAGCCCCCGGGGGGCGATCGATTGATTCTTTACAATGAACTGGAAGATCCGTTGTTCAAAATTCATCCTAAGTCTATTCGCCTTCCAAACCGCGTTTTTCTTTTTTGGCTTCCTGATAAGCGGCGTTCAATTTATCTTCGTATTTGACATTGGGCGGAATTATCCTTAATTTCACAAAACCCATGCGCAAAAGTTCAGCGTTGGCCATGCGGCCATCGGGAAGATAAACATACGCGTAAAGATAGCCGCCGGTATCGCTGGCGTCCACATCGTATTCCAGCCTGACTTTTTTGTTTTCCAGCAGGTCCTTGGCGTAGGTCAATGCCTGTTCCTCCAGGGAAATGGTGGGTTCCACCGGTTCTTCAATTTCACGGCCCTTGCTGTCGTATTTGGTGATAATGACGGGCGGCTTGCCCGCGGATTCTACGCCGATCAGCCTGACGCGCCTGCCGTCTTCAAGGACGATCAGGTCGCACGCCGCGACCTTGATCACCAGGGCGGAATCCTGTCTTTTGGAATAATTAAAAAGATCACCATTATTGTCATTGGCCCAGGCCGTAAGCGAAAACAAGGTGATCATCAGCAATAAGCGTAAAATCATATAATCAGTTTACTACGTTTGTTCCATTATCTCAAATAAATCGGGTTTGAATAGATCCACACGATACTTTTCTTAGTCCCCCAGAATGTGGGGATCCCGCATTCAACTTCGATCCGATAGGCTCCGGGAAGCATCGCCTGGAAAGAATAATCTGTCCCCTGATGGACGGCGATTTTCTGCCCGTTATGGAAAACATTGATGATGATGTCCTTTAAACCAAGGGGTTGCGGCAACGCAACCTGAAAATCCGTATCAACACCAGCGGGCAATTCATCCCCCATCCAGGCCGTTTTATCTTTCTGCCGGGCAGAAAAGAAAAAACCTGTCGCATCCTGCAGCGAATCTACCGAGACGTAGATCCTTCCCTGCTTTATGGCATCCAAGAGCAGACTCTTATCTTTATCAAATACCCCTGTAAATGGCACGCGCAGGATCACGTGATCATGAGCGATGGGGATAACATCTTCGGCCCTTGGAAAACGAAAAAAATGCCTGCCCCATAACCGTATCGATTGGTGGACATCGGGCGCGTATACCCCAATAAAATGGCGCTTGGCGGTGAGATCATCCCACATTTTCAGGGCATCCACGGGACGCTGGTAAATCTGTAAAAAACCGGCCGGTTTGTTTAGATAATAATAAAGCCCCCCTGAAAAAACATCAAATCTCGATGCTCTCGCGAACTGGTCCGTCAGATCTAAAATTTCTTGACCGACGATCCGGTCATCAATATTTCCCCGCCAATGCCAGCGTGGATTTGTTGGATGTGCGATCAGGGTAAAACCGCCCTGCTGGGCGACTTCAGAAATAAAAGAACTGGTCGAGAGATGAAAGGTCGTATATTTGTTAAAATTAATGCCTAACAGATACCCTTCTTTACGCGTTGATTCTATCCCTACCAGTGTAAGCAAATGGCCATGCAAGCCTTCTTGATGGTCATACAATGCTAAAAGGTTATTGTGTTCGGTGGTGATCAGGAAATCAAGATGGTTGGCATTTGCCAATGCAGCGAGATCTTTGTAAGACCCATACGCGTCATGGGTATATTCGGTGTGCCAATGCATCAGCCCTTCATAGTCATAATAACCGTCCTGATGCCGCGAAGGGAGCGGCAATTTCACAGACACCGGCAGCGTGGCGATCCGGACCAAGGAAATGATCAAAAGAAAAATGACGCCGAATAAATAAAAAGATGTTTTACTGCTGTTATTTTTCAACGGGGACGATCCTTAAAATATAATCAAGCCCGATATTCCTTAATAATAAAATATGGCAGCGCTTGCTGAAATTCGTCAGCATGAATTGGTAGCCGCTTTTGCGCAGCACCGCGTATGTCACGCGCTGACTCGCGAGAATTTTGTTGATCTTATCTGTCGTATCTAAAATGGCTATGGGATGCGGGCTGAAGAACTGTTTACCCGTGGAATCAATAGCGGCAATATCCTGTCCGGTAAAAAACCGGATCCCGCGGGCGTCAGGTTTTGACGTCAATACCGTCATAACTCCCATCGAACGTGGCGGGATATATGCAGACGCCTCATGGGAAGACACATATCCATCCAGGTCCGTATGGATCATGAAGGCCGTCAAAAAAATGGGACAAATGCTAAGGGCCAGCACATAGAGCCCACCCTGAAGGCGTTCTTTCAATGCCAGGGTCAACCCGATGCCTGAGATGGAGATCATAGCCCCTGATAAAAAATACATCGGCATCAGGGATGAAATATAGTGCCTGTATAATTTCTGACCGGCCATCGCGGCGATGGCCAAAATGGCCAGGATAATGAAACTCGCGAACAATAAATTCTGTATTTTTCTCCGATGCTGGATTTGCGTCAGGGCGTTTCCTAAAAAATTACCCGTTATCAGGGCTAAGGCCGGGAACAAGGGAAGGATGTAGCTGGCCAGCTTGGAATGGGCAAATTGAAAGACCAATAAGACCGTCAGGATCCAGCTGAGGCTCAAATAGTCCATGGCCGTAACCGAAGATTTGAGCCTTTTAAACAGATCGACGCAAGCGGCGATCAAAAACAAACTCCATGGAAAAAGTCCGGCGGCCATGGTAACCGGATAAAAAAACCAGTGGTCATTGGCCTTATGCTCTGCGGACAGCAATCTCCTTACATGGTCATTATAAAAGAATTCCTGGATAAAAGCATGGCCGTAAAGCTGGTACATATACGCGTACCAGGGCAGGGCTATGAGCACGTAAAGCAATAAACCCGCAGGCACCCACCAATTCCTTAGAAAATCGACCTGACGCTGGTACAATAAAAAAAGGATGACCGCGAACTGGGGGATCAAAGAACCTAAAGGGGTTTTGGTCAAGGTAGCTAAAGCGCAAAATACATAAAACCCGATTATCCCGACGGCCTGCCTGCGCCGGTCACAAAACCCCATCATGAACATGGTCAGCGCGCATAAGATGAACACTGAAAAGATCATGTCCGTAAAAACCATCTTCCCCATACCGGCAAAAAACGCGCAAGTCGCCAAAACGACCGCGGATAAGAACGCCTTGCGTTCATCATTAAACCCTATCAAGCCTAAAAAATAAATCGCTATCACCCCGAGTGTCGCGAACACAGCCGGGAAGATACGTGCCGTAAAGGGAGACTCCCCCCATGTTTTAAAAGCCGTTTCCAGCAACCAGTAGGTCAAGGGGGGTTTTTCGAATTGAGGCTGGCCGAAGATGAGCGGCGTCAGCCATTCATTTTTAGCGGCCATTTCCTTGGCTGTCAGGGAATAAAAGACCTCATCCGGATCGGTCAGGCTGAAAATATTATTGCCAAACAGGTACAAAACGCCGCAGATCAAAAAAAGGATGGAAAATCGTTTGAGGATTAAAGGGCGCATATAAAATAAGTGGCGGGGAGTGGATTTAAACCACCGACCTGTCGGGTATGAACCGAATGCTCTATCAACTGAGCTACCCCGCCAATATCGACATTAAAAGAAAAATGATTTTAGTCGAGAAAAAATGGATTGGCAAGCAAATTCTAAATGCAAAAGCATGGGAATTAGTGTATCATAAAATAATAATTTTTCCGCAAAACAATATGAAAACATCCCTTAATACCCGGATCCTCTTAGGCGCTTTGTTGGGAATCGTATTCGGGATCTTTTTAAGCCACTCTTCCCTTCCTTTAGAGACCTCCACCACATTGTTATCCGTTTTCGCGTTATTGGGAAATATCTTTATTAATTTGCTGAAAATGGTCATGATCCCCCTTGTATTTTGCTCGATTGCGGCCGGAATTGCCAATCTTAAGAGTTCCCCTCATGCCAAACTCATATGGCCAACCCTGTTGATCTACTCGGCAAGCACCACCACCCTGGCCGCCATGACCGGCCTTTTGGCCATGAACTATATAAAGCCCGGGGTCGGGCTTGATATCCATCTCTTCAACAAAAATATCAATTCCGTCCAACTTAACCCATTTCCCGCCCACCATTCGCTGCTTAGCTTCATAGGCCAAATAAATATCCTGGCGGTTGTCCTATTAGCCGTCTTATCAGGGATCGCGATCATCATGAGTGGCGAAAAAAGCCGGGCTGTGTTAAAGGTGATCAATAAGCTTTTTGAGATCACCATGATGATCGTCCGCTGGATCATGCGACTGGCGCCGCTTGGTATTATGGGGTTGTTAACAAAGCTTGTCGCGCAGGCAAACATCTCATTGCTTTATGTCTTAAGCAAATATATCCTCGTGGTCACAGGAGCTACCTTATTTCACGGCCTTGTCACGCTGCCCTTTATTCTATGGCTGATCGCCAGGGTTTCACCCTGGAAATTCTTCCTCGCCATGAAAGAAGCGTTCATCACCGCTTTTTCCACCAGTTCTTCAACAGCCACCCTTCCGGTAAGCCTGCGCTGCATCACGGAAAACCTCGCAATTGACGGCCCCATCGCCCGCTTCGTGCTTCCGCTGGGGGCGACGCTCAATATGGATGGGACTGCCATGTATGAAGCCATGGCCGCCTTGTTCGTGGCTAATTTATGCGGCATACATCTGTCTTTGTTGTCACAGATCGTCGTGCTGTTGACAGCCATGATGGTATCCGTCGGCGCGCCCGGGATCCCCAGCGCCGGCATGGTGACCTTGATCATGGTATTACAATCCGTCGGGCTGCCCTCGGCCGCCGTGGGCATCCTTATCGCCATCGACCGACCCCTGGACACGGTCCGCACGGTTGTTAACGTGGAAGGTGATTGTATCGGTGCCTGTGTGGTGCAGAAAATATGTCAGCGGACTTTTTCCAGCAAGATATGATAAATATCATCGAAATGGATAATGCCGCTCTTGACTTTCTGAAGGGCATCAATGGCCATCGATTGAAAACCCTTTGTGACGGCAATGCCTTCAATATCCGCCACTGAGGCGTTATTCAAAATAGCCTCACGCAGATCTTCGGTGAATTCGACGATCTCAAAAACGCCCGTCATCCCCAGATATCCCGTCCCTTTGCAGGCTTCGCACCCTTTGCCCTTATAAAAAGTCACCTGCTCAAGGGGCATGGAATCATCCGTCATATAATGGATCTCCTCTTTGCCTGTTTTGGCGCCCGTGTTAAGGATAAATTTGGGGTCAATACCGCATTGAAGGCATATTTTCTTGAATCCCACCGGGTCAATATTATACGGGGACCGGCAAGCGTCACAGATACGCGGCACCAGATGCTGGGATATGGAGCCAACCAGCGCGTAAGCGATCAAAGAGCGTTCCAGGCCCATGTTGATCAGGCGGGCCACCGTGCCTATGGCGCTGTTCGCGTGAATACTGGTCATGACAAAATGTCCGGTGATGGAGGCGCGCAAGGCAATTTCCGCGCTTTCAAGGTCACGGATCTCACCCACTAAAATTATATCCGGGTCCTGCCTTAAGGTCGCTTTTAAGGCGGAAGTGAAATCTTCACTGACCTTTTTGTTGATATCGCATTGATTCAGGCCGTTGATCTGGTATTCAACAGGATTCTCAAGGGTCACGATATTAACGGACGGGGTATTCAGACGGCCGAGGATCGAATAAAGCGTAGTTGTTTTGCCGCCTCCGGTGGGCCCGCTGACGATCAAAAGCCCGCTTTTTCTCTGAATGACCTGTTCAAGGATCGAATAAGATTGCTGGCGCAGCCCGATTTTCTTTAGATCAACCAACTCTGAATTCTTGTTCAGGACACGGATGGCGATCTTATCCCCCATTAAGGTCGGGAAGGTCGCGACACGGAAATCATATTGCTGGTTAAACAAGGTCATAGAAAAACGGCTGTCCCACGCCTTGCGGCTGCTGACGATATCGGTGGGGATATTGGTCAGGATCTTGAGCCTGGCGATCAGGAAGATCTCGGGGCTTTCAACGACTTCCAGCACATTATATAATTTTCCGTCGACACGGAACCGGATGCGGATATAATTCTGTTGCGGCTCAACGTGGATATCACTGGCCCTGGACAAAATAGCCTCTGACAGGATCAGGTCAACGATCTCACTGGTAAGATTGGCATCCTGGGCTTGGGTTGGTTTTCCCCAGGTTGTTTTCTTTTTTTCCTTAGCAGCGTTTAAAAGTTGATTATATTTATCTTTTAATGTTACCATGCTCCCCCCTTAATCAAAAACAACGGTTTTATTGCCGTAACAAAGGATCTTTTTTTCCAGATGCCAGCGGACCGCGCGGCTTAAGACAACCTTTTCAAGGTCTTCCCCTATTCTCTTTAGGTCGTCCAAAGAGTCACGGTGGCTTACACGCGCCGTGTCCTGGGCGATAATGGGACCATCGTCTAAAACTTCTGTCACATAATGGCTGGTGGCCCCGATGACCTTGACGCCTTTTTGGTATGCCTGCAAATACGGATTGCTCCCGGCAAAAGCAGGCAAGAACGAATGATGGATATTGATGATCTGCGAACGGTATGGGTCGATGATCTGTTTGGTTAAAATTTGATGATAACGCGCCAGGATGATCAGATCGATCTTATGGGCGCCAAGGACTTCCAGCTGCACACGCTCCTGCTCAACTTTATTATGCGGTAATATGCCAAACTCAGCGAATTCAATGCCGGCATCCTCGGTGACACGCCTGGCATCCGGATGATTGCTGACAACAAGCGCGATATCACAAAAAAGCTGGCCAGTTTGATGGCGGTATAAAAGATCATAAAGACAATGCAAATGCTTGCTGACAAAAATAGCGACCCGCGATTTTTGGTCCGCGAAGGAAAGTCTCCAGACCATATTGAACGGTTTGGCGATAACAGCAAACGCCGGCTGGATTTCCCCCCGGTTTAATTTAAAACCATCCAGCGACCATTCGATCCGCATGAAAAAAGTATTGCTTTGGCCGTCAATGTGCTGGTCGGCATGAATGATATTCCCCTGGTTCTGGAAAATAAAATTCGTGACAGCGGCAGTGATGCCCTTTTGGTCCTGGCAGGATATTAGTAATATGGCGTGGTTCATGATTTTTACCATTACATGTTACCTTAATAATCAGTATCTTTCAAATCTAAAAGCCATCGATTTTGCCGGAAGCCTTCCTTAATGCGTTGATGAATTGAGGATCAACAGGAAATCCTGAATTTTCCGCTATCAGGACGTCTCTCCTTGCCTGATCATATTCTTTTAAAAGATAATAAGTGCCGGCACGGTTGTAATAGGCCTCGGCATACTTCGGGTATAAACCAATGGCTTTTGAAAACAAAATGATAGCGCTGGCGTACTTGTTTTCACTGCCCAATATTATGCCTCTGTATAGATACGGCTCCGCATCTTCGGGGTTGATTTCAATGGCTTTCGTGAAATTATCATTGGCCCGGGCAAGATCGCCTGAATTATAATCCTGACGGCCAATATTGATATAGTGCTCCGCGACCCAGGGATTAAGAAGGGAGGTTTTTTGGAACTTTATGATGGCCGGATAGACCGGCCTGGAAGTTAACAGGGAAAAATTTATAATTAAAGGTGATGTGTAATTCCTGATGATCTCATCCCCGTTTGTGATCCCAAGGACAACGTAGCCTCTGGCGATGAGGGACTTATCACAAACCTGGTCAAAAGAACAATCGATCATCATTATTTTATCTTTAAAAGAACTATTCAATTTTTCACGCAGCACAGCATTGACCATCCATGGGATTTCTATGGGATTCTCAGCGCTTGCCAATACAGCATTATCCCCCAGGGCTTTATCCACCGGGAATTGACCGACAAACGACGGCCTCTCATTTTGCGGCCTTACAATTAAAAGGAATTTATCGTTGTCATAACCTTTATTATCAAACCATCCCCCCAAAGCGGATCGCAAAAACCCAATCTCTTGACGGCAAACAGCCGTCTCCAAAGACGAAAGATTATTTTGTACCATGGCGCTTGGCGCTAATATGAAAACTGTTAAAAGGAAGGGAATATATCTTTTTAAGCCTTCTGTAAGGTTTTGGGCTATTCTCCCAATTAATCCTATGCTTGCCGCGCAAACAAAGAATGCCAAAGGCAACAGGCACCTTACGGGCAATGAATCGGAATTACTTATAAGCCACGGTGACATTGACACAATAAGAACAAAGATACTTAAAAGAAATACACAAAAGCCCCAGGCGATCATTGCGCCTGGATTCCCTTGATCCTTCTTTCTCAATTCCAGGCCGCTTGCGATGGAAAAAAGCCCAAGAATGACTGACGCTCCCCCAAAAGGATAATAAAAATTCAATACGGGTATATTATAAAATTGGCTAATGATCCTTTTGACGTGCAAACAAAGAGCCGCCGGGTTTAATTGAATTTGGAATTGATGGTCTGAATCAGGGCTGATCAGATTTAAAGGATGCCACAACATCCCAAGCATTACCCTTATGAGAAGGAAATAAACAAAAGAAGCAAATGCGTAAACAAAGATTACCTGTCCCAAATATCCAAGCCTCTTAACAGGTGCAGCGGTGTTATCAAAGCCAAAACGAAACAATGCCATGATAAACACGATATACGCCCAACTTGGATAGATCATGCAGGCTACAATGAACAAAATGACAGATTTTATCAAATGAGCCTGGTTCGCAGTTATGCTATGCTCCGCCCTATCAGCCCATCGGTTGAACTCAAGGAACGAAGCTGCCGACAGAGGAATGCATAACAATTGCATCAGGCCTGACATGCCCATGAAATAAATATATGAATAACCAGGGACTAAAACAAATAAGGAGAAAGCCATAACTCCCATGACCATGCCGCCAACATAAGGGCCTATGACAGACCCTCCATATATCACCGAAGCAAGAACGGCCAGCAGAACAACGGGGCGCAGATAAACAAAGTCCTTTATTTTAGAAACGAAAGCATGCTCAAAGATCTCTCCAAACCAAACGAGGGGCCTGCCGAGGGATAAATAATACTTAAAACCTATTTCCATAAATGCTTTGGCCCGAAAAGTGGGGGTATCCGCCAAGGTTGAATATCTAAAGGCGCGCCACTGGTCTTGCGAAACGTAATCAGAACTGATGATCGTTGGTGAATAAGCGAAAATGATCAATAGGAGAGATGAACAAACGCAGATCTTTGACAATAGGCTCACGGGTAATTTCTTCCCAAAAAAACTTAAATCTGGCGGAGAGGGTGAGATTCGAACTCACGGCCCCTTGCGAGGCAACGGTTTTCAAGACCGCCGCATTCGACCACTCTGCCACCTCTCCCTACATCTGTATAACTATCAAGTACTGAAAATACAATTCAAATATATTTAGAACAGGGAGAGGTGTTGTGTCGCTGCGCTTCCCCATAGCTTCGATCCACCTCTCCCAAAATTACGGAAAAACATCTTACTACACTTTTATGGAATCTTCAAGGCGCAACGGATCCATTAAAGCCTGGATAACGTTTAATGAACTGTTTACGTAGATCTAATGCTGTATGAGGCGCATTAATATAAAGAAAAGCGTGAATTAATTGCAAATATATATACGGGTCATTGCTTGAGTCCGTGAAACGATGAATGAACTCTTCACATTTAGCGGAATGTCCAAGCTCACATTCTCTGATAACCGGATATTTCAACTGCACCTTTGTCATATAATAAATGGGCATAAAATTAAAATGATCGAGCTTGATCCAATGCCGGCAATAAGTTTCAGTTTCTTTCCATACCCTATTGCTCTCTTTCGTCAAAACAACAAGTATAATAACAAGGCTCAAACAGGCCGCTATCCTAAGGTATTGATTGAAATTCCTGAAAAGATAAAAAAATAAGATCGAGGCCAGGAAGAAAAAACCTATTGATGAAAAATAAAACCAATGGGGCTCAATTAAGGCAGTCGCGGTAATGGAGGTATAGGTGAACGACGCAAGAAATAACGGTAAAAAACCCGCCCAAAAAAACGATAAACAGAACAATTCCAATTGTTTTTTTCTGCTGATCAAAAAATAAAACAACGCAACAACGGCCCCCATCATCAAGAATAGTGCCGCCAAAGAGGCGGGTGAACAAGAGTTTTTAACGCTAACCTCCCATAAAAACAACAAATTGACAGGCAGCAGCAATTTCAACACATACCAATGAATTAATTTTGAAACGCAGCAAATATAATTTTGGAACGGTATTCGGAATAAAATACCTAAAGAATGATGTCTGATGGAAATGTTCAAATAGATATAAATATAGAGGATCAAACACGCCAAATAGGGTGAAAAAAAAGAATACACATTCTTTATGCCGGGTTTTAGGTAAAAATAAGTCAGCCACATATAGATCGGGAGGATAACGCTTGTCTCATGGCTGAACAAAGCACAAAGATAAAAAAAGACGGATAGGACATAGTTTAATTTCTTTTTTTGCTCAATATAAAGAAGGAAATTTAAATAACTCATTTGATTGATCAAAACAGAGACAGCCAGCATGCTTCCTGTTATATAGTTAACGATAATGTTATTGATGGGATGGACGCAATATAAAATTACTGCGAAAAAAACTGTTTTATTGATCCTGCCAGCATCCTCAACCTTCTTTTCATTCAAGAACAAAAAGAACAATTTATTCCCAATAACCAGGAACAAGGAACAAATTAAGAAAAATAAGAAAAGATTGAGCGTGTGATAATAAACAGGGTTTAAGCCAAAAAGCAAGGTGCTGATCTTCAAGAAAATGTTGGGTATGGGCCTGAAAAAACCATTCAAATGATGGGTAAACAAAGAAAGCCCGGAAAGATCCAATTTCATTGATCGTATTTGGGGCAATAGGTCAAAATCATCCATCATGAAATTATTCAACAAAGAACCGCTATAGCACACCAGGCACAAAACAAATATGATCAAATTTTGCCAGATAAAATCTTTCTCACCAATGCCATCTCTCCTTGACAGCATCAATCCACCTTCCTATTTAATGCCATGGCCCTTGCAATACTATCCTTTAATCCCTTATCAGAAGGATATATTCTTAACCCAAGCCTCCAAAGATGGATGGCCTCATCATATTTTCCCAAATTCCCTAATAATGCCCCTGCATCTAAATAGGCCTCTTTATAGTCAGGAGCCACCTGAAATGCCCTTATAAAAGCATCCAACGCGATATCTACAACATTATTCTGGGCCAAAACTACCCCTAATCGTGTCAGGATTTCAGGATCAGAATTGGTATTGATGATGTCATCCGCGTACTTTTTTAGATTGGCATAATCCTTCTTGTGCAAATAAATATCGATCAATAATAGTAAAGTGTCCGTATCATTGTTTAAGATCCCAAGGTTCTTGTCGCACAGATCAATGGCTTTTTGATATTCAAAATCCTTAAAATAGACTTTGGCAAGATTCAGCCTGGACTCAAGCAGGAACGGATTATAAGCCAGCGCTTCCAGGAAATATTCTTTTGCTTTTTCCCTCCTGCCCTGATTTAAGTAGATAAACCCAATATTGTTATAAATGCTCGCGGAATTCGGATTGATTTTTAAGGCCATCCTATAATTTGATTCCGCTTCTTTCCAATGACCATCCTTCGCATCCATTATCCCGAGATTATTATAAATTTCCATATTTTGGGCCGGATCGTCTTCTAAAGCCATTCTATAATATTGTTTTGATTCTTGAAACTCCCCTTCTTCTTGATAAGCTTGGGCCAAATAAAAATAACTGGCTTTAAAATACGGCGCTTGCTCTGACCAAAAACGGGCATAGGTCATTTGATCTGCCCATAATTGATTGTAAGCATGGGAAACAACGCCGCAAACAAGGATCAATGAAAACAATAGTACGTATCCTGTTTTTTTCATTCGATCCAGGATCTTTAGACAAAAATAAGCTCCCAGGATAAAAAATCCGATAGAAGAAAAAATAAACCAATGCAGTTCAATGTAAGCGCCAACATACGCTAATCTAAACGCCGCCAAACAAACCGGAGCAAAGCCGGTCAATATCCACAATAGGGAAAGCCGGCATATCTTCTCTTTGGCAAACCTGATAAAGAGAAAAAGGAAAAATATCATCAATGAAACAGCGCCAAATTCATCCCAAAATAGATGTTGGCGCAATATGGGAGTGGACCATTGGATCACTATCCCCGTGGGATAAAATAATCGGGTGATATACCAGCTAAAAATACGGTATAAAGCCGCCAAATACTCCCCGATATTCATTTGAGAATTGGCTATTTGTTGCAGGAAAGGTTCATTGATCTTTAAGAATAACGATCTAAAGACAACGTAAGCAAAAACAATAATGAAATAAGGGAAAAGGCAGGTTGCCTTCTTTTGGAATGATTCGTTTCTGAATAACAAAATGACTGCGGTTAAATAAAACGGGACCATGATCCCCGATTCATGCCAAAGCAAGGAGAAACATGAAAACAACAAACTTAAATAATAAAGGGACCTGTCATTCTTTCTTTCTAAGGACTCCCAAAGCAGTAATATCGTACCCAATATGGACAATACCTCAAAAATATCCGTATGATCGGAAGCGTAATTGACCACATACCCGTTGATCGGATGAATAAGGTAAAAAATGGCCGCCAATAAAGCTAAACGATAATTACCGGTGATCTTCCCGATAAACAAATAACACAAAAAAGCCGCAAAAACAAAAAGAGAAAGATTAAACAGATGGTAGTCCCAAACATTGTTCTTAAAGATCGCATAAATTAATACCCATCCCATCTGAGACAAAGGACGATAGTATTCTTTTGCTTCAGAATGCTCCAAAACACCGGAATAAGGGTTCCATAAAGATGAAATAAATTTCATGCTGATCGCCGGAGAGCTTCCCAAAACAACATTATCATCCATAAGAAATTTGTTGTTAAAGCTATTATAATAAACTAACAGTCCCACAACAAATAACAGCACCAACACTTTAAGGTAGTTTCTCATTAATTTAATCAATTCCCTATTTCTGTTATTTAGCAGACGCTTTTCTTAGCGCGCTGATAAACTGAGGGTTCACATCAGATCCCAAAGCTTCCACCTTTTTCACATCATCCCAGGCTTTTTCATACTCTTTTAACTGGAAATGGATAACAGCCCGGTTAAAATACACCTCCTGGTTGCCGGGGTGAATGGTGACAGCCCTGTCATAATCTGACATGGCTTGGCTGAAATTACCCCGCTGGGCAAAAAGGGTGCCTCTGTTAGTATAAGCTTCAGCGGATTGGGGGTCAATTTCAATGGCTTTATTAAAATCAGTCAAGGCCCTGATAAAATCACCCTGCCGGCCGAATATATTGCCACGGTTTATATATGCCTTTACATAATCCGGGCTTATGTCGATGGCAATATTAAAATCTGACATAGCGCCGGCAAAATCACCCTTTAGAGCCAGGCTAAGCCCCCTGTTATAAAAAATATCCGGTGTGATGCTGTTACGGTAGGCAATGGCCCCTTCATATTGGGGATTTATCCGGATTGTTTGATTAAAATCAGACAAAGCTTGGGCAAAATCACCCCGTTTGGCGTATAAAGCACCACGATTAAAATAAGCATCGGCATAATAGGGGCTTAATGAAATGGCTTTGTTATAATCATCAAGGGCTAAATTATTAAATCCGAGTTTGGAGTAGGTATTCCCGCGATTCCCGTAAGCTTCCGCGTAGTTGGGATGCAATTCAAGGGCTTTATTAAAATCAAGCAGAGCCTGGATCAAATTACCTTGCATGCCGTAAGCTATGCCCTGGCCCTCGTACGGCCTTGCTTTATGCGGGGACTTTTGAAGCACATCGCTCCAAAGGGTCAATTCATTCTTCCACACCTGATTTCGTTTGTAACTCGCCACAGACAATATGGCCAAAAGTACGATCAAAAATACGTATAGAATTTTCCGTTCTTTGATCAATACGGATAAGGCGCAAACGAAGGCCAGTAAGAACCCGAATGATATCAGGTAAAGCTTATGTTCAAAAATAAGATTAGCGCGCGGCGCGGTATTGATGGAAAAAGTGATCAAAATCCATGCCAGACCAAAAGCGATCAAAGGCCATTTTTTACGCAATTTGAAGATCAAGCAAGAAATGAAACCTATCAAAGCAAGGCCGGCCAGGGTCAGCGGCGGGCTTAAAAGGCCTGTTGATAACGGATAATCGTAATCTAAATTCTGATTAACGGGGAAGATCAACAGGCGTAAGAATGTCAAAAAAACCCTCATTTGCGTCAGCACATATTTGCCGCCGGTGATCACATCCCCGTCATGGGACCCGGAAGGAGAGGAAAAACGGAAATAGATGCTCACAAAATCCGTATGGACTATTTTCATAAAGACAAATACAAAAATACCGCCCAAAAGAATGATCGGCCAATATGGTTTCCTGTTAAACAGGATATATTCCGCGGCCACGATCATCATCGGGATAGTCACCGCCACTTCCTTGGTCAATAAGCCCAGCACGGCAAATACGGCCGCCCCGGTGAATAATGAGACCTGATGCACCCTCTCGCTCGAAGTCCTTGCGCACAGATAGGCATAAAAGCTGCTTAGATAAAATACCGTTGCTATCGATTCAAACCGTTGGGAGATATAAGTAACAGCCTGTGTCTGGCATGGATGGACAAGAAAAAGCAGGGCGATGATATACGGGAACTCGTAAGGCTTCTCTCCCGCGATCTTAAAAAGCTTAGACGCAGTGGCCCAAACCAGGGCTGTTGCCAGAAGATGGACCAGAAAATTGAAAATGTGATACCCTCGCGGGTCAGCCTGGCCTATCCAATAATTCAGGGCGAAGGAATATACGCCTATCATCCGGGTCATGGGGAGAACGTCCCAGATTTGATTTAATTTATCAAAGCTCTTGATGTAGGGCGTGTTAAGGATGAAATAATTATCGTCGAATACAAAACCATATCCAAAAGTCTGATGATAGACCGCCAAACCGAGCAAAATAAGGATGAACCAGCGCAAATGTTTCATCTGTTCACATCTTCCCTGCTTAACGGGATCAATGGCGAAAAATAAACCGTTCTGGAAATATCCGATAGCTTCAATAGCCGGGCAAGCTTGAGCAATCCCACCCCTTGGGCTAATAGTTGTCCGGCTAATATATACCGGGCGCTTTCCCTTCGCTGGGGCGCCATAGGCCAAGGCAATAAGCGTACATGTAAACTTGGATTGTCATTGATAAAACCCAATTTGATGCCAAAATCCAGGATATCCCTGATAAGCAGAATGCTCAGATTGACCGTCTTTATTTTTTGAGTTTTGGCCAAACAGGATTTATAAGATTCAAAGATGGCTGGCGTTAATTGGGAGAGTTGCCCCGCTTGGGGGAAATTATCATGCAGGAAAATGCTGAAATGTTTGATGGTCGAGGCAAACCGCCTGACAGTCACAGGGTGATCAGGGAATTGGCTTTTAATATCCGACATGAACCGGTCGAAAAAATCCGGCAGTTCAATATGCCGGGTGATCGTCAAGGCTTCTCCGGCGGCTATTTTTCCTTCAACCTGCTCAAGGAGTTTTTGGGCTTCTTCCTTGCTTTTTCCGCCAAGCTGAGAATAAAGCAAACCACGCGCGTGGAATTCAATATAGAAAATACCGTTGATTTTACGGATCTGACCCATTAATAGGTGAAAAAAATGATATAAAGCAGAATTCCGATGACGGCGAGAGATATCAGATAAAAATCATTAAAATAAAAAAAATCGCGGACGCGTTCTCCCCTGGTGTAGCTGTGGGACACATTTTCTGAGACAACCTGGCCGGTAGAAAGGATATTAACGACTTCATTGCGCTTGAGGCGCAAGAACTGGTCCGCGATCTTATAGGCCTGCAAACTGCCGCTTTCGATCAAATCCATGACCTTTTTCTCTGATACAGCCAGGATCTGCGCGGTTTCACGTACGGTGATATATTGGCTGCTCATGACCTGACCTTGCCTGAAGCGGCCCACTGGTCGATCTGGGCCCGCTCAAATTTCCAGCTGTCCCCGTCTTTGACGGCGGGTATCTTTCCGCTTGTCGCTAATTCTAAAATGGCGGGTATTTCGATCTCCAGATATTGGGCCAGGTCATCGATGGACAATACATCTTCCAGCATGTGGCAGCGGCCCTGAAAGATGGCGCCTTCTACGATATTCAATTTAGGCGTTGAGATATCGCCGTGCAGCACCGCAGTCGGCATCAGGACCAGCATCCGTTTGGCGACGACATTGCCCTTGACTTTTCCGGCGACGATGACCGCTTCGCCGACGATATTCGCCTCCACCTGCGCGGTGGCCCCGATCGTCAGGGTGCCGCGGGTATCAAGTTTCCCAGTATACCGGCCGTGGATCTTTAAATTCACCGGATCGGAAAAGGTCAATGTCCCTTCCATCTGGGCATTGATCTCAATGATCTTTTCCACAATGATCTCTTTATGTTCTTTTCGGTTAAAGGCCATGGAGACCTCTCCTTTTTGATCGGGTTAACTGCTATTAATGTTAGCAAAATAAAGCCTGGAGGTCAAACCATCCAGTGATATCCTAATCCCGCTATCATGGCCGCGTTGTCGAGGCATAGGACCATAGGCGGGAAGAATACATCGATCCCTTCCTGGGCCGCCCGTGCCTTCAGGCAGGCGCGAAGCGCGGAATTGGCCGCGACCCCTCCTCCGATCAAAAGCGTCTTGACCTTGAGTTTACGGCAGGCTTTAAGCGATTTTTCCGCCAGCACATCCACCACGCTTTTCTGAAAGGCATAGGCCACCTTGGCGACGGAATAACCGGCGCGGCCCTTATTCTTCTGGGTGTAATACAGCACCGCGGTTTTTGTCCCGCTGAATGAAAAATCGTAGGTACCGGAAAGAGGTGCTTGGGGAAATTTGATCTCCTCATTGATGCCGCTCGCGGCCAAACGGTCGATCACAGGGCCGCCGGGATACCCCAATTCCAGGATGCGGGCGACCTTATCAAAAGCTTCGCCGGCGGCGTCATCGCGCGTCACTCCTAATAATTTAAAATGCCTGAAATCCTTGACATAAAAAAGGCTGGAATGGCCTCCGGATACCACAAGGCCTACCGCCGGCAGCCGTTGAAGCGAAGCCGCGGGGGTATCTTCAGTCAATTTCAGATAGTTGGCGTAAATATGCGCTTTAATGTGGTCAATTTCAATAAGCGGCTTGCCCGTGGCACGGCTTAAGCCGCGCGCGAAACATAGCCCTACCAGCAGGGAACCGATCAATCCCGGGGCGCGGGTCACGGCGATGGCATCAATACCCTCAAGCTCTGTCTTGGACTGGCTCAAGGCCTCAGCCACCACCCACTGGATGTATTCTATCTGACGGCGCGAGGCAATTTCAGGGATGATGCCCCCAAATCGCTGATGGTCTTTAAGGCTGGTGGCGATGACATTGGAAAGCACCTTCACGCCATCGGAAACAACAGCGGCCGCCGTTTCATCACAGGAAGTTTCAATCCCTAATATTTTCATTTCTTTTTTAGAAGTGTTTTGATGCTGACGATTTGAAAACCTTGTCTTCCCAGCCAGGGGACCTCATCCTTGATCACCTGCATGGTCAGGTGGCGGTCATGGCCAATGGCGACCGCGTAGCCCCGGCGGCGGGCTTCCTTGGCCAGGATGACGAACTGTTTAACGATGGCTTCCCTGGTATTGATATTATCTAAAAAGACATCCCTCTTGCCATAAGACAAACCCATCTCCTCGGCCAACTCGGCGGACACCGAATAATGGGAGGTCATGCTGTCGACAAAGAATAATCCTTTTTTCCTTAGCTTCCTCAGGATGATCCTCATCAGGTTCTTGTCGGCGGTTGCTTTCGAACCCATATGATTATTGACCCCCTCGATCGAAGGTAATTGCGATAGATCGTCATCTACGATCTTTGAGACCAGATCAGGGCTCATGGTTGTCTTGATCACATAATCGGGAGGATAAAAATCAAAATTATGCATGGCCTCCAGAGGCAAATGGAGCATGGTCAGCTTGTGGTTAACCTCAGCGCATTGGGCCACATCCTTGGTATGCCGCAGGCCCGGCAAAATGGAAACAGCCAACGGCTCAGTGATCTCTTTTAAATATTTACAATTGGCCAATGATTGCCCCCAATCATCGATAATGATCGCGATCCGGCCGCCTGAACCCGGGATGCTTTCCACAGGCGGCGGCTCATGAGGGACAACAGGCTGGGGCTCAACAGGTTTCAGGTTTTCATTGGGCAAATACATATCACCCGTCTCAACGGGAGCGACGGGAGCTTTGACAACAGGATGCTCTTTGCCCTTGGAATGCATGAAGAACAAAACAAGCCCTGTCAAAAATAGCCCTAAAATGATGGCTGCGGCTTTTGTATCACTCTGGGGGGCGGATGGTTTCTTTTTTTTAAGCATAATTATTTCTGTTGGAAATTACGGTAAACCTTGATGCCCTTGATGACATCGACTGCGCTTTGCAGCTGAATATCGGCCAGGTCCTTTTTATTGAGTTGCAATTGTTTCTTGTCTTCTTTGCGCTCGAGATTGGAAAATATGGTGTCCACATCCTCGCCGCTTTCTTTACTCACCCCTTTATCATCGCCGCTGTCATCATCTTTTGTAACTTTCTTTTCCACCACCACATCAGGGGTGATCCCGATCCCGTTGATGCATACGCCCGAAGGCGTAAAATACTTTGCCGTTGTCAGGCGCAATCCTGATCCGTCCGGCAACGGGATCACGGATTGCACGGAGCCTTTACCGAAAGATCTGACACCGACCAAGACCGCCCTTTTATTGTCCCGAAGAGCGCCGGCCACGATCTCACTGCCCGAAGCGGAACCTTCATTGATCATCACCACCATTGGCAAATCCAGAAAGTCACCGTTATTATTCCCTGACTTGGCCGTGTAATCCTCCGAGGTATGCCGGCTTTTAGTCGAAACGATCGTCTTGCCTGAAGGCAGGAAATCTTCGGCGATCCTGATGGCCACATCCAGAAGGCCGCCGGGATTATTACGCAGGTCCAGGATCAGGCTATCCGCTCCCTGGGCTTTTAAATTTTCCAGCGCCTGGTGCAGTTCAACGTAGGAATTCTCCCGGAATTCAGTCAGGCGCACATAGCCGATATGATCATCCATGATATGCGGGGCTTTGATATCCTCCACATGGATGATTTCCCTCGTAATGACAAAATCCTGGACCGAATCATCGCTCTCGCGCAGGATGGTAAGCGTTACCCTGCTTCCGGGGCTTCCCCTCAATTTCTTGACCGCGTCATCCAGGCTCATGTCACGGGTGACATCATGGTCTATCTTGACGATCCTGTCCCCGGCCTTGATCCCGGCTTTCCATGCGGGAGTATCCTCAACGGGGGAAATAACAGTAAGCAGATCGTCCTTGATGGAGATCTCAACGCCAAGTCCGCCGAATCTTCCCTCTGTTTCGGTTTTCAGGTCCTTGTACTCGTCAGGGTCCATGAATTGGCTATGCGGGTCGAGCGACGAAAGCATGCCGCGAAGCGCGCCGTAGATCAAGTCCTGGGGGCTTTTTTCATCCACATAATCCGACTGGATAGTCGTCAGCGCGTAACTGAAAAGTTCGACTTGGGAATACAGGTCTTTTTTATTTTGGGCCGTGACCTGTGAAATGGCGACAGAACACACTCCCCCCATAGCCAGCAGGCTCAATGCGATGACAATGAATTTTTTAGGCACCTGTTATTCTCCGGGTTATGAGTTCATTTAATTTCTTGGGGTTGGCGCGGCCGCCTGACCTCTTCATGGCCTGCCCTACTAAAAATCCGATACCATTAGGTTTGCCCGATTTAATTTGTTCAACGACGGCTGGATTTTGAACGATGACCTCATCGATGATTACAAGCAATGCCGAGTCATCCGAAACCTGGGCCAGGCTTTTTTCTTTGATGATTTCTTCCGCACTCTTGCCTTCATCAAGCATGAAGGTCAGGACTTCCTTCCCCGCTAAATTACTGATGACACCTTCCTCAACTTTAGCGATCAACTCAACGAGCCCTGCGGGGGTTATTTTTAATCCGCCGATAGCTGTTTTGCGGTTATTCAACTCCATTAGGACAGGGCCGGAGAGCCAATTGGCGATCTTCTTGGCTTGAGGATACTCTTTCAAGGAAGCCTCAAAGAAATCGGCCATGCCGGAATCAGAAACCAGGATATTGGCATCGTATTCTGATAAGCCATACTGGCTCATGAAGCGCGCAAATTTCGCCTGCGGAAGTTCCGGCAATTCGGCACGCACCCCATCAATGGTCTTGTAATCAATAGTAAACGGGACAAGGTCAGGATCAGGAAAATACCGGTAATCATGGGCCTGTTCCTTGGAACGCATGGTGCGGGTTTGCGCCTTTTCATCATCCCATAACAGGGTTTCCTGCACGATCTTTTCGCCGGCAAGGATCACCTGCTCATGCCTTCGCACCTCATACTCCAGCGCCATTTTGACAGCGCGGAATGAATTCATATTCTTTAATTCGGTCTTGGTGCCCAGGCTCGTTTGCCCCCTAGGGCGAATGGACACATTGGCATCACAGCGCAAGGAGCCTTTTTCCATATCGCAATCGGAGATCCCCAAATACTGCAGGGTCAGCTTTAAAGTGTTGAGATAATCATACGCTTCCTGGGGCGATCGCAGGTCCGGTTCAGTCACGATCTCGATAAGCGGTGTGCCGGTACGGTTAAAGTCAGCCAGGGAAAATGAGCCTGAATTATCATGCACCAATTTTCCCGCATCTTCTTCGAGGTGGGCCCTCGTAATGCCAATGCGTTTTTCCAGGCCGCCGCTTTTTATATTCAAATAACCCTTCTTGGCAACGGGAAAATCATACTGGGATATTTGGTAGCCCTTGGGCAAGTCCGGATAATAATAATTCTTGCGGTCGAATTTGATAAAAGGACTGATCTCTGCGTTAAGCGCAAGTCCTGCCTTGATACCGTACAAAAGCGCCTGTTGGTTCAACACCGGCAAGGTGCCGGGAAGGCCCAGGCAAACCGGGCAGACATTGGTATTGGGGGCACAGCCATACTGATTGGCGCAAGAACAAAAGATCTTGGTCTTGGTATTTAACTGCAAATGGACCTCAAGCCCTATGACGGTTTCAAAATCGCTCATATTTTCGGTTTCATAGTGTGCCACTGGGTATTTTGTTCATACGTATACGAAACACGCAAAAGCATTTCTTCATCAAAAGCCTTGCCCATCAACTGCAAGCCTATGGGCAATCCGCTTTTGGAAAACCCGCAAGGGATCGAGATCGCGGGGATACCGGCCAGGTTCGCCGGGATCGTATAGATATCTGAAAGGTACATGCTGATGGGATCACTGATCTTTTCTCCCACTTTAAAAGCGACCGTCGGAGATGTCGGGGTCATGATCACATCACAATCCTTGAATACTTCATCAAGGTCATTCTTGATCAGGGTCCGAACCTTTTGGCCGCGCAGATAATAAGCGTCGTAATATCCTGATGATAAGGCATAGGTACCAAGCATGATGCGGCGCTTGGCTTCATCCCCGAAACCTTTGGATCGGGTTTCCTCATACATGTCGACCAAAGCATTTTTACGGATACGGGAAGGCAGGGCGCGCAAACCATAACGGACCCCGTCAAAACGGGCTAAATTAGAACTGGCCTCGGCGGTCGCGACAATGTAATAAGTTGCCACGGCATAAGGCGTATGCGGCAGGGACACTTCTTTGACGATGGCTCCCAGCTTTTTTAAAAGATCCAGCGCTTCTTCGACCGATCGGCGGACTTGTGCATCCAAACCGTCAACAAAGGCTTCTTTGGGAATACCGATCTTAAGGCCGCGCACATCATTGACCAAAGCTTTGGTGTAATCCGGCACAGGTTCATTCACCGATGTTGAATCACGGTCATCATAGCCGGAAATAATGTTCATTAATAAGGCGCAATCCCGCACATCCTTGGTCAAAGGCCCGATCTGGTCAAGGCTTGAGGCGAAGGCAATAAGGCCGTATCTTGAAACACGTCCATAAGTCGGCTTTAAACCAACAATGCCGCAAAAAGACGCAGGTTGACGGATAGAACCGCCGGTATCTGAACCGAGCGCCCACATGGCTTCATCCGCGGCAACTGAAGCCGCGCTCCCGCCGCTGGACCCTCCCGGTACACATTTTAGGTCCCAGGGATTATAGGTTGGGCCATAGCAGGATGTTTCGCAGGATGAACCAAAGGCAAATTCATCCATATTCACGATCCCCAAGATCGTACCGCCGCTTTTCTTGACACGTTGTGTTACTCCGGAGTCATAAGGCGAAATAAAACCCTTTAAGATGCGCGAGGCACAGGTTGTCTCTTCACCCTTGATGCATAATATATCTTTGATCGCGATGGGTATTTGGAATTCGCCCTTAAATTCCGGCTTATGTTGGGCCAAACGCACATAGGCTTTAACCTTGGGGTCAACGGCTTTAATACGTTCAAGCACAGCATCATAAGCTTCCTTCGGCGTAGCTTGCCGGGACTTAAAAACATCCAATAGATCATGGGCAGTTAGCTGATGCAGGCTCATTCGATGACTAAAGGCACTTTAAAGGAACCGTCTTTTGCCTCAACGGCAATGGCAAGGGCTTCCTGATTGGTAAATGAAGGCTTGATCACGTCAGGGCGCAAGACATTCCCCACCGGCACGGCATGGCTGGTGGGCTTGACATTATCCACGTTAAGTTTTTGCAACTGCTCCACGTAATGGACAATGTCCCCCAGTGTTTTGGTGAAACCTTCAAGCTTGTCTTCAGGCACGTCAATACGCGCTAAAGCAGCGATATATTTGACATCTTCTTTGGTTATGGACATAGGCAAAATACTATCATCAAAGGCGGGGAAAAACAAGGGATACCTTGTACTTTAAGGCAATTTCACGCCATTTTGGGCCCTGGGGATCGCCTGCATGATGTCAGCAATATCCTTGATAAAATCCTGGCCCTTGACGCACTGAATATCCGGGCTGGTTTGATCCTTGAAAGTCACAAAAGTACTTGTCCCGAAAGAAGCGCTCTTGGCGCAGCCTATGGATTCAAGCCCTGACAATGGCATTACGGCCTCAAGGTCACTAACAAGCTTCTTGACCTCGCCAACCGGCAACGTGTATTGGCCATTTTGAAAGGCCGTATTTCTACTGTTTCTCCCACGGCTCATCACACTAACTTGTCCGTCAGCATCGATAATAACCCTGTATCCCGAAAAATTGGATGAACCGCTATTATCAACAATAACTTCATCATTCCCCTGGTCTCCCCGGCAATTGACGGTAAAAACCGTTATATTCCCAAGAAAAATGATCAAGAATAAAAAAAATGACTTCATTGGGATAATTTTTCCCTGAGATCATCAGGGATGGGCGTGGGTTTAAACTCACTGTTGAGACAAACCAATGAAACTTCTGCCTCTATAATAAGGCGGCCGTCTTTTTTATCATGGACGGTTTGCTCAAAGATCAGCTGTGAAGCCCCGATCTTCTTCAATTTGGCATCACAAAGCACCGTGTCTCCGTAACGGGCCGGTGAGCGATAGCTGACATTGCACTGGCGCACTACATAAAAAAAGCCGCGTTCCCTGAATTGCTCAACACTCAAGCCTCTCTTTTCCAGGAATTCCGTGCGTGCCTCTTCCAGATAACATAAATATTGGCCGTAATAAACAATGCCGCCAGCGTCGGTGTCGTGATAAAAGATCCGTTTTTCCATAAAAAGATTATATCATAAGGTGATTGGAAAGCTCGATGTAATTTGACAAAGTTAAATTTTCGGCGCGGGCATTGTTACTGATGCCAAGCATTTTAAGGGTTTTCTCCAGCTTTTCTTTGCCCGCCAAACCTTTAAGTGAATTGACTATATTCTTCCGGCGCTGTTGAAAAGCCGTTTGGATCAACTTGAATAAAAATCCCTCATCGAGGGGCATCCCCTGCCCGCAGGGCCTCATCGTCATGCGTAAAAATGATGAATCCACCTTAGGAGCGGGCTTAAAACAGGTATTCTTGATCTTAAAAAGTAATTTTATATCCGCGTGATATTGCGCAAAACAGCTTAAAGAACCATAGTCCTTGCCACCGGCATCAGCCGTCAGCCGCTCTCCAAACTCTAACTGTACGGTCAAAAAAGCCGATGAAAAATTTGACCTGTTCTTTATTAATTTTTCAATGATGGGTGTGGATATATAATACGGGATATTGCTGATGACCTTGACCCCCGCCGGAAGATGGCCCATGTCCCATTGGAGAAAATCGGCATGGACAATCTCAGCCGCGGGAACTTCCTTTTTCAGCACCTCAATTAGATCGCGGTCAGTCTCCACACAAATAAGCTTTTTGACCAAAGGTGCTATTAACCGCGTTAAAACACCCTGCCCCGGGCCGATTTCCACCACAATATCTTCAGGTGTCAGCTCACAGGTCTGAATGATCTTTTGCAAAATGCGTGGATCCGAGAGGAAATTCTGACCTAAGTGCTTCTTGGGCCGGTAAGGTGGATTCATGCTAATTGACAGGCGAGTTTAAGCGCTGAAAGCATTGACGAAGGATCAGCTTTATTCTTTCCGGCGATATCATAGGCAGTGCCATGGGCCGGTGAAGTCCGCACAAAAGGCAGTCCTGCGGTAAAATTGACAAGTTCTTTCATGTAAAGTCCCTTGAGAGGGGGCAATCCCTGGTCATGGTACATGGAGATGACACCGTCGAAACCAGAATGGAAAGAAAAGAATGTATCCGCCGGCATAGGACCGACGGCATTAATGCCCTTGAGTTTAGCTTTGGCAATAGCCGGCAGGATATGCCTGATATCTTCGGAACCTAAAAGACCTCCTTCGCCGGCATGGGGATTAAGCCCAAGTACGGCAATTTTAGGGTCCCTGATCTTAAAAGTATCCTTTAATGTCTTTGACATCAGGGCAATGGAATTATAGACAGCCTTGGAAGTGATCAAAGCCGGCACATCCTTGAGGGGGACATGACGGGTCACGATCGTCAAGTGGATCCGCGGCGCGATGAACATCATGTCAAAATCCTTGATCCCGAAAGCATCAGCCAAATATTCGGTATGCCCCGAAAAACCTTTGTGATACCGGCTGACAGCTTCTTTGGATAAGGGTGCTGTGACCAGCGCGTCAGCTCTCCCCGCCCTGATCAACTCAATGGCCTTATCCAGGAATTTAAGAGACCCTTCGCCCGCAGATCTGTAACGGACATCAACCACTTCTACATTAAGGGGGAGACGTCCCAGGATCTTCTTGTCCCCGATTACAATAAAACTAAAGGGGGTTGTATCCTTGATAATTTTCGCCAGCGCTTTACGGGTCACCTCCGGCCCGATACCACGGGGATCTCCCATGGAAATGGCGATCACTTTATTATTTGATCTCGACATACGCTTTCTTGCGAAGCTTATCCACCCAGTCCTTGAATTTGCCCTGGAACTGTTCATCAAGCAGTTTGCCGTAGATCTGGTCTTTGACCTCAGACAGGCTCTGTAGTTTGCCGGGAGAGATCCCTATGGCTTTGAAAACATAGATCCCGTTCTGGACTTCGACCGGGTCAGAGACCTCTTCAAGTTTCAGATTAAAGACCACATTTTCCACGGCATCCACCATCTGCCCCTGCTCTACTTCACCGACGGAAGAACTGTCCGAATATTGCGAAAGGAGCTTTTCGAAATCTTCACCGGCCAGCATGCGCGAACGCGCCTCAGCCGCGCGGCTGCGGGCCGCCTGCTTGCTGTATTTGTCAAAAGAGACAAATATCGACTGTAAATTCACCATCGGCTTACGGTCAAATTCGGCCGTATGCACGTTATAATAATCGGTAACATCCTGGGGGTTGACAAAGATCTTATCGCGCACTTCCAAGTCCACCTCATATTTGACCTTTAACTGGTCCGTCAATTTCTGCCGCAGGTCGCTGATCGTCATGCCCTGGGCGTTTAACGCGTTGATGAAATCATCCTCGCTGGCATATCGGCCCCTGATCTCCTGAAGACGCTTGTCAATGATGTCATCCCGCACGATGATGCCTTTATCGTTGGCCGCGGCCAGGATGAGCTTATCTTCGATCAATTTATCCAGGCCCTTTTGCTCATAATCAGCCATGACCTGCTGGATCTCCTCTGACGATTTATTTTCAACCTTTAACTGGCTGGCAATGCCCGCCACATACTGGCGCAGATCCTTGAGCGTGATGACATCGTCATTAACGACAGCGATAATGGCGTCCGTCTGTGCGTTCTGGGCATGCGCGCAGGGCATCATCGATAAAAAACCGGTGGCTAAAAGACTAATTATTCGCAGGTTGCGGTTCATTTTTTATTTGTACCTCTTTTTTTAAATGTTCGATCGATTCTTTTAAAAGACGGCAATACAGGTCAAAGCCGATGCTCGTAATAAATCCATGCTGCTGGGCACCCAGCAGGTTCCCGGCGCCGCGGATCTGCAGGTCTTCAAAAGCGATATGAAACCCCGCCCCCAGATCGCTATGTTTTTCTATGGCCTTAAGCCTCTGGCGCGAGACTTCTGACTGAAGCTCCCTTTTTTGCACAATAAAATACGCGTAGGCCTGAACATCCATCCGGCCCACCCGTCCGCGTAGCTGATGCAGATCCGCCAGCCCGAACTTATCCGCGCGGTTAACGATCAGTGTGTTGGCCATCGGCACATCAATGCCTGATTCAATGATCGTCGTACATACTAAAATATCAATTTCATGCTTCAGGAATTTTAACATAATTTCTTCCAAAAGGCGACCGCTCATTTGTCCATGCCCCACCGCCACCCTTGCCCTGGGGGCCAGTTTCATGATATGCCTGGCGATGGTTTCGATATTCTCAACACGGTTATGCAAGAAAAAGACCTGGCCGCCCCTCGCCAGCTCGCGCTCAATGGCTTCCTTGATGATATCATCATCATAGCCTATGAGTTGGGTCTTGACGGCCAAACGATTGGTCGGAGGTGTTGAGATGACCGACATGTCCCGGGCCCCTGAAAGGGCCATATACAAGGTCCTGGGGATGGGTGTCGCGGTAAGCGTGATCACATCCGCCAATAATCGAAAATGCTTTAATTTTTCCTTGGACTTGACCCCGAAACGCTGTTCCTCGTCGATAATGACCAGGCCAAGGTCCTTGAATGAGACATCCTTGGACAACAGGCGGTGCGTGCCGATCACGATATCCACCTTACCTTCGCTTGTTTCCTTGACTATCCTTTTCTGTTCGAGTTTGGTGCGGAAACGCGACAGCATCCCGACAAAGACCGGAAAACCCTCCAGCCTTTTGATAAAATTATAATAATGCTGTTCCGCCAAGATCGTCGTAGGCACCAAAATAGCCACTTGCTTGTGGTCCATTACCGCTTTAAAAGCCGCGCGCATGGCCACTTCGGTCTTCCCATAACCGACATCCCCGCAGATAAGCCGGTCCATCGGCCTTGCCGATTCCATATCCGCCTTGGTCTCCAGGGTGGATTTGGCCTGGTCAGCCGTTTCCTTGAACGGAAAGGTGGCCTCAAATTCCTTTTGCCATTCGCTGTCTTTGGAAAAGGCAAATCCCGCCAACTGCGCCCTTAAGGCCTGAGTGCGCAGCAGTTCAGCCGCCAAAAGCCTCAGTTTTTTCTCCACCGCGCGCCTGGTGGCCAGCCACTCCTTGCTGCCCAGTTTATGCAGACGTGCCGGTCGTTTGGTGAAAGACACATATTTCTGGACCAGATGGACATCATGTTTGGGGACGAATAATTTATCCCCGTCCTTATATTCGATGATGAGATGTTCTTTTTTCTGCAGGTCATAATCAAATTCTTTAATACCGATAAAGCGCCCGATGCCGTGATTGTTATGCACGACATAATCACCTTGCTGGATATCGACAAAATTATTCAAAGGAACGTCTGATGAAAAGACGGAATTGGAAGAAGTTTTGAACGGCAGGATGAGCACGATGGTGTGGTCATCGATATTCTCGGCGCTGATGGGATCAAAGCCATGGATGGCAAGGACGGTATCGTCATCCATGTCTAACCGCAGGGGGACCTCAAAATTGGCCGGGTAAATATCCAGCACTCCGCCCCGCAGGGCAAACTCGCCCTCCCTAAAAACTTTCGTCGCCCGGGTATACCCAAAGGCGACGAGAGTTTGAACGATTTGATCGATGTTGACCTTCTGGCCAACCAGGAATTCGAGCGATTTAAACATCGAAGGAAATTCGGACTACCATTTTTTATTACCCTGTAACCACAAGAACAACGGCGAGACGATCCACACTGTTGAGTATGTGCCGAATAAGAATCCGCGGATCAAGACAAAGGCAAAGGTATTAAGAACTTCTCCTCCAAAGAAATACAAAGACAGGGCGGACAATGTCGTCATGAAGGTGGTCAGGACGGTCCGTCCCAGGGTCTGGTTGATGCTTTCATTGATGATATCCGCCAAAGGCTTCTTGCCCATCTTGGGCACGTTTTCACGCACACGGTCATAAATGATGATGGCATCATTGGTCGAATAACCCGTTATCGTCAATATAGCGGTGATGACGAGCAGGTCGATCTGGCGCCCTGCCAGCAGGATAAGGGACAAGGTGATCAAAACGTCATGGAAAATAGCGACCACCGTGGCCACCCCGAAAGTATAATGCTTGAACCTGAACCCGATATAGATGAGCATCCCGCCCAGGGCCAGGACAATGGCCCAAACAGCCTTGGTGCGAAGCGCCTTGCCCACCACCGGCCCCACTTTTTCTATACGCAACACCTGGAAGGTATTTTCCGGAATTTTGCTCTTGAATGTAGCGACAACCTGGGCATTGGTATCCTGCTGTGTCCGGATGATCACATTCTGCGGAGCATTGGGAAAGGTTTGGATAACGGCATTTTCCACCTTGGCTTCTTTAAGGATGCCGCGTAACGAATCCGCCGTTATAGGATGGGCGAATTTAAATTCCTGGATCTGCCCTCCGGCAAAATCGATGCCGAAGGCGGAATCCTTCTTATGCATAAAATCAATGCCCCCGGCAATGATGATCGAAGCGGAAAGGGCGAAACAGATGTATTTTTTGTTTAAAAAGTTAAAATTAGGCTTTTTGAACAAATGCATCATCGGCAATGATTTAATGATCCTCTCCGAAATGAGCCAATTAAAAAAGGTGCGTGTGATATAAATGGAACTGAACAAAGAAGCGATCAAACCTGTGGAGAGGGTGATGGCAAACCCTTTGATGGGGCCTGACCCAAACTGGAACAAGAAAAACGCCGCGATGAGCGAGGTCACGTGCGAGTCAAGGATGGCGGACCAGGCGCGGGCATAACCCGTGTTGACTGATGCGGCAAGCGGCCTGCCGTTATCGATCTCTTCGCGGATACGCTCATTGATAAGAACGTTCGCGTCAACGGCCATGCCCAGGGTCAGGATGATACCCGCGATGCCTGGCAAGGTCAATGTCACCTGTGAATCAGGCATCAGGATATTAAGAAGTCCCATACTTCCCAGGATCATCAGTAAATTGATGGCCAGGGCGATAGACGCGATAAAGCCCCCGACAAAATAATAAAGGCACATAAAAAACACGATCGCGACACCGCCTAAGATGGTGGCCCTGATGCCGGCATCAATGGAATCTTTCCCTAATAAAGGCCCAATAGTACGCTCTTCTTCAACAGTCATGGGAACAGGCAAGGCACCGGTGCGCAAGGCCAGGGCTAAAAGAGAGGCTTCTTCAAACTTAAATTGTCCTGTAATTTCAGCGTCGCCGCTTAAAATAGGTTCATTGATATTAGGCGCGGATAAAACTTCATTGTCCAGGACAATGGCCAGGCGTTCATTGACGTGCGCGGTGGTCAGGTCACCAAAATCCTTGGTCCCTTTATCATTAAAATCCATGGTGATCTTAGGCTGCATCCCGGTGCGGTCAAAATCCACCTTGGCATCCTTGATGCCTTCACCGTCCATCACCACCGCTTTGAAGATCAGGATGGGCGTGTTGCTTTCTTTTTTCACGATCATCAGCTCTTCGCCGTCAGGCACATGGCCGGCCAGGGCATCTTTCAAATGGGTATCGTCGGCATCAACCAAATGGAATTCCAGTCGCGCGACACGGCCGATCATGTCAAGGGCCTTGTCACGGTCGGTAACACCGGGAAGCTGCAATAAGATCTGATTATCACCCTGGCGCTGGATCAGGGTCTCCCCCACACCCAGGCCGTCTATACGGTTACGTAAAACTTCCATGGATTTCAACACAGCGTCTTCACGGGCCTGCGCGGAAGGTAAACTGTCATTCTGGACTTTCAGGACCAGATGCATGCCGCCTTTAAGGTCAAGGCCCAGGTTGATGCGCTTATTGATGGGAAAAAGAGAAGCGAAGCATCCCGCGACGATCGCCAGGATGATAAAGAATCTTTTACGTAATTCAGGGCTCATTTAACTACCTCAGGCTTGACTTCACCGCTTGTCACGGAAGCAATGGCTTCGCGGTCAAACTCGATGCGGCATCCTTCATCAACACGTAAAACCACTGTTTTATCCTTAACGATAGCCACAGTGCCATGGATACCGGACACGGTAATGACCTCGTCATTCTTTTTAAGATTGGCCAGCATCTCTTTGATCTTTTTTTGCTGCTGGCGCTGGGGACGGATGATCAGAAAATAAAAGATCAGAATAATGGGAACATACATGAACAGAAGCTGTGTTAAACCTGACTGTTGGGGCATGGATTTCCTTTCTTACTTGGCTTTTTTCATCAGAGATCTGACGGTATCGCTCATTTGGGCGCCTTTGCTGACCCATGCCGTGATCTTTTCTTTATTGAGCTGATAATAGGATTTCTTGGAAGGATCATAATACCCCAAAATATCCAGGGTACGGCCGTCGCGGCCTTCTTTTCCCGCCATGGCGACCACGCGGTAATTGTAAGCCTTATTGGATGCTTTACCTGCTTTTTGTAATCGAATTCTTACTTCCATGTGATTTTACTCCCTTTTTAATTAATTGTGAGCCAATTCGATCGCTCTTATTTGTGCCTGTGCTTTGTTCATCGTTTCTGTGTATTCGGTGGCTGGATCGGAATCAGCTACTATCCCGGCCCCGGCCTGGACATAAGCCCTGTCTTTATGAACCACTATTGTACGTATAGTTATGCAAGTATCAAGGTTTTTCGAAAAACTCAAGATACCGACAGCTCCCCCATATGGCCCGCGTTTTTGGGGCTCAAGGTCTTCAATAATTTCCATAGCCCTTATTTTGGGAGCTCCGGAAAGCGTCCCGGCCGGAAATGCCGCTTCCAATACATCAAGGGCATCCATATCCTTGCGTAAATTCCCCTGCACATTGCTGACTATATGCATGACGTGAGAATATTTTTCAACTCCCATGAATTCGGAAAGGCGTACCGTCCCCTTTTCACATACACGGCCCAGGTCATTGCGCCCCAGGTCCACCAGCATGATATGTTCGGCCTTTTCTTTGGGGTCAGCCAAAAGGCTTTTCACCAAGGCTAAATCCTCCGCGTCATCCTTCCCGCGCGGGCGGGTACCCGCGATTGGCCGTGTTTCAACCAAACCGTTTTCACAGCGCACCAAAAGCTCGGGAGAAGCCCCTACCAGCTGCAAACCGCCGAAATTCAGGAAAAACATGTACGGGGAAGGGTTGAGCACACGCAGGCAACGGTAGATCTCAAAGGCATCGACACTGATATCCGTTTTTAAACGCTGGGATAAAACGATCTGGAATATGTCCCCGGCTTTGATATGCTCCTTGCCCTTTTTGACCATGCGCTCATATTGGGCCTTGGTGCAATTGGAACTCACCGATATCTTTTTCTTGTTCTTCTTAGGCGCCGGTACTGATAAGGACTTGCGCAGATCAGCGATCAGGGATTCAATGATCTTGCAGGCAGCTTTATATTTTTTGATCTTAACATCCTTGCTGTCATTTTTACCTAAATGAACACAACTGACCACCTTGATCGTGTGGTAACGATGGTCAAATATAACCAGATGACGCGCCAGGGCCAGGCAAATATCCGGCAATTGAAGGTCATCAGCGGTTTTATCCGGCAAATGCTCAAAAAAACGGACACAGTCATAACTTAAATATCCCACCATACCGCCATAAAAACGCGGCAATGCCGGCACCTGTACGGCCCGGTAATCCTTCATCAATTCTCTGACCACGGATAAAGGCGAGCCGTTAAAAGTGATCTTTTCAGGCTTATGCTTACCCTTGACGAAACGTAATATCCTTGCTTCGCGGCCTTTACTCGTAAAAACCAGTTCAGGGTCACGGGCGATAAAAGAATAGCGCGCGATCTTTTCTTCGCCTTCCACTGATTCCAGTAAAAAAGAATAGTCGCTTCGGCCGGCTAATTTATAATAAGCAGACACCGGCGTTTCCAGGTCCCCCGGCACTTCCTTGTAAACAGGGATCAGATTGCCTTTTGAGCTTAATTTTAAGAATTCTTCCTGTGTCATTTGATCTTCCTGTAAAAACAGCTGCGTTGATTGGTATGGCAGGCGGCACCGATCTGGTCCACCTTCATCAAAAGCACGTCGCAATCACAGTCATAATAAATTTCTTTCACATGCTGGAAATGGCCTGAAGTTTCGCCTTTGACCCAGTAGGTTTTACGGGAACGCGACCAATAGGAAGCCTTGCCGCTTTTAAGGGTGTCACGCAGGGAGTCAATATTCATCCAGGCCATCATCAAGACCTCATTGGTCTTATAATCCTGGGCAATGGCAGGGATCAGCCCCTCGGAGGTAAACTTCAGCTTATCAAGATTATCTTTGGTGATCTGGATCGTTTCTACTTCAGGATTAGCACTCATCGCACATTCACTTTCTTTTGTTTTAAGAATTTCTTAACTTCAGGAATCGGGATCTCCCCGTAATGGAACACCGACGCTGCCAATGCCGCGTCCGCGCCCCCCTCGGCAAAAACCTCATAAAAATGCTCCAAGGCCCCTGCCCCGCCGGAAGCGATCACCGGGATCGTAACCGCCCCTGCCACTGCCCTGGTCAAAGGCAGGTCAAAGCCATTTTTGGTGCCGTCCGCGTCCATACTGGTCAACAAGATCTCCCCGGCCCCTTTGGCCTGCGCTTCTTTGGCCCAGTCAATAACATCTTTGCCCGTCGAATTCCGTCCGCCATGCGTAAATACCTCCCAATGATCATTGACGCGCTTGGCGTCAATGGCAACGACGATGCATTGCGAGCCGAATTTGTTCGCCGCCTGGCGGATCAACCCCGGTTCGTTGACCGCGGATGTATTGATCGATACCTTATCAGCACCCGCATTGAGCAGGTTGCGGATATCGGTGACATTGCTGATGCCTCCGCCGACCGTCAGGGGCATGAACACGCATTCCGCTGTTTTCTTCACCACATCCAGGAAGATCTTGCGTTTTTCATGGCTGGCGGTGATATCCAGGAATACCAGTTCATCAGCACCACCCAGGTCATAGGCCTTGGCGCAATCCACAGGGTCTCCGGCGTCCTTAAGGGCGATGAAGTTAACCCCTTTGACCACCCGGCCGTCTTTGACATCCAAACATGGGATTATGCGTTTATTGAGCATTTAAAATTTTAAGCGCCTCTTGAAAATCCAATTTGCCTTCGTAGATCGCCTTACCCGTGATGGCCGCGGCAACACCCTTCATTGCTGATAATTTCTTAACGTCTTCCAAGGTCGCGATGCCGCCGGAAGAAATGATATTGATTTTCTTGACGGTATTGAGCATTGTCTGCAATTGTTCATAATTGGGGCCAGTCAAGGTCCCGTCACGCGCGATATCGGTATAAACCATCCATTGCAGGCCCATTGCTTCCAATTCAAGTGCCAGATCAGTGGCTTTGATATTCGTCGTAGACACCCAACCGCGTTGGGCCACGTAGCCGTTCGAACAATCGAGGCTGACGCAAATTTTATCCCCGTAAATACCGAGCATATTCTTTAAAAACTGACGGTCTTCTATCGCTCTTGTCCCCAGCACCACCCGCTTCACGCCGGCTTTTATAAGATCATCCACCGTCTGGATATCCCGGATACCGCCGCCAGCCTGCACCGCGATATTGACTTTTTGTGTGATATAAATAACATGGTCCTTGTTGCCCATGACCCCATTTTTAGCGCCGTCCAGATCCACTATATGAAGCCATTGGGCCCCCATATCCCTCCATCGTTTGGCGGCCATCAAAGGATAGGGGTCGTAATCAGTCTGTTTGTTAAAATCCCCCTGGAATAATCGTATTACCTTGCCGTCTTTGATGTCAATTGCTGGGATCAGGATCATAGCTGGGCGAAATTCTTCAATATTTGTAATCCTGCTTTTTGGCTTTTTTCCGGATGGAACTGCACTCCCCAGATATTGTCACGGACAACCGCAGAGACAAAATCGATCCCGTAATCAGTGAGACCGGCAGCGATGGATGCCTTCTTGGGCTTAACAAAATAGGAATGGCAAAAATACACGTTTTCACCTTCTGTTAGGCCCTGGAACATCAGCTTTCCTGACGGTTGAATCTTGATCTGATTCCAGCCCATATGCGGGACCTTTAACTGGGTAAAACGAACGACACTGCCTTCCAGCACCTTAAGCCCCTCAGGAGATTCCCCTTCTGAGCTTCTTTCAAATAATAACTGCATCCCAAGACAAATCCCTAAGAAAGGTTTGCCTTCTTTGATCACCTGAAGGATCGGGTCAACTAATTTTAGATCCTGCAATTTCTGGATGGCAGGCCCCATGGCTCCAACGCCGGGCAAGACGACACTTTTAGCCTTCAGGATATCAGCGGGCTTGCTCGTTATCTGCGCTTGGGCATCGACGGCTTCAAATGCCTTGAGCACGCTGCGCAGATTCCCCATGCCATAATCAATGATTGCTATCATATTTTTTAGCCATAAACAGCTTTTGGAAACAAATTTTTTCGACCACGGGTTGTCTTTTTCCAACAATCTTTTCTAATCCTTCAGAAATACAACGCCCTTCGGGCTGTATTTCAGAATCGGTGACGTAGATTGTTGGGACAACAGTGGTCTTCAAAAATTATTTCCAAAAGCTATTTCAATATCCCTAATCAATAATCCCTTTTGTAGAAGGCACTTGTCCCTCACGCCGAGGATCAATGGTTGTTGCTTGATCTAATGCCATACCTAAAGACTTAAAAACAGTTTCTGCAATCGAGTGCATATCTCCAGAACCATCTGGATTTTGTATATTAACAATTAATGTTGCACCTAATTGCTTAGCAAAAGATTCTAAAAAATGTTCGAGATATATAAAAGTATACTCATGTTGATTGCTAATTGATGGCATATCCCCTGCTTTTTTACCATCTAACAATAAATTTAAGTGTCCTCTGCCATTGATATCAATGACCGAGTGGCCTAAAGTTGATTCCATAGGTGCAAAAGCAGACCCAAAACGTTTAATACCTATATTATTGTCTCCAAGACCTTTTTTAAATGCTTTACCTAATGCAATACCTATATCTTCATTGGTATGATGAATATCAATTTGAGTATCACCTTTTACTTCGATTTCCAAATCAAAATATCCATGAAATGAAAATAATTCAAGCATATGAGTCAATAGCCCGATAGGGGTCTTAATCTTTGATTTTCCAGTTCCATCAATATTAATAGAACCTTCAATTTGAGTTTCGTTTGATTTGCGTTGAATAGGTGCTTTGCGTTGCATATTATTCTCCATTATTTGAACCTTACATTCACTGATTCCGCGTGTTTGATCATACCTTCCAAATTGGCTACTTTCTCCAAAGGCTCGCGGACTTTTTCCAGCGCTTTCTTGCTAAACGAGATCACGTGGCTGGCCTTGGTAAAGCTCGACAGCGATATGCCCGAAAAAAACCTTGCCGTTCCCATGGTCGGCAGAACATGGCTTGGGCCTGCCGCGTAATCACCCAAAGCTGTCGGGCTGTACGGCCCTAAAAAGATCGCCCCGGCATGCCGGATCTTCTTGGCTACGCTGATCGCGTCACTGGTAAATATCTGTAAATGTTCGGGGGCAATTTCATTGGCGATATCTATCGCTTCATTGATATTCTTGCAATAAATGCAATATCCGTGGGCAATGCGTTTATGGGCAACACGTTTGCGCACATCTTTGATCAATTGTTTGGAAGTGCTTAACAAAATCGACAGACCGCCCACATGTTCCATCTGCGCTTCCAGATCCCCCACCACATAATCCGTGTTGCTGTAACGGTTGGCGATCACCACAAGTTCCGTCGGCCCTGCCAGCATATCAATATCCACATAACCGAACAATTGGCGTTTAGCCTCAGTCACATACAAATTACCAGGGCCAACGATCTTATCAACCTTCGGAATGGTTTTTGTCCCCAAGGCCAAAGCCGCGATGGCTTGCGCCCCGCCAGCCTTATAGATCTCTTTGACCTTCAAAAGATTGGCCACAGCTAAAATATAGGGATTAACTTTACCGTCCTTATTAGGCGGCGTGACAATGACCACACGCTCAACACCTGCGATAATGGCTGGCACAGCAGTCATATATACTGACGATACTAACGGCGCTGTTCCCGCCGGGATATAAATACCCACTGAATCCAAAGGCCGAATTTCTTCTTTGAGCAAGACCCCGTCCCTACTCTTGACCTTGCAGGGTTTCTGTAGCTGTTTTTTATAATAGGTTGAAACGTTATTGATAATGGTCTTTAAATGAACGACAAAATCCGGCGTGATATCCTGAAACGCGCTGGAGATCTCGCTTTCATCCACCTTCAGCTGCCTGGCGGTTAATTTGACCTTGTCGAAACGACGGGTGTATTTGAGCACCGCGTCATCGCCGTTCAGACGCACATCATCGATGATGGTACGCACCTTTTCCTCGATGAATTTTTTGCGCGCCAGCCTGCTGCGGTTATAAAGCATCTGGATATTCTGACCTGTCTGTTTAATAAGTTTCATAGCCTTGCTTTCACAATGTCACGGGCCTGGGCCAATGCCCCGTCTAATTTTTGAGGTTGTTTGCTTCCCGCCTGGGCTAACTGCGGCTTGCCCCCGCCGCTGCCTTCCATTAATGGCGTTATCTGGCTCATCAATTCATTCGCTTTAATGCCGCGGGCCACCAGGTCATCCGTCACCGAAAGTATCACGGAAGCATTGTCTGAATCTTTGGCGCCCAAAATAAAGATCCCGGATCGGACCTTTTGTTTTAGCAAATCTGAAAGTTTACGCAAAAGCGTGATATCGATATCCTGCAAGGAACGGATGATAAGATTTGAACCTTTGATATTTTCACCTGACTTGATCATCTCATCCACATTGGACTTGAGCTTTTCAAAATACGCCATCTGATTTTCTTTTTCCTGCTGTTTCTTATGTTGCGCCTCTTCAACGGCCGCAGCTTCCTGAGCCTTTTTATTTAAAAATTCTCCTACAGCCTTTTTGCCGGTCAGCGCTTCAACACGGCGTATGCCTTGGGAGACTGACCCCTCGGATACGATCTTTATCGCCTCGATATCTCCTGTGGAAGACACATGCGTGCCCCCGCAAAATTCCCTTGAGTAATCACCGATAGAGACCACCCTGACGGTTTGCCCGTACTTTTCAGCGAAAAACGCCAATGCGCCCCGCTTTTTGGCTTCTTCAAGAGCCAGGACTTCTGTGCTTACTTTATCCGCACGGCTGATGAATTCATTTAGCCTGTTCTCAATTTTATTCATTTCTTCAGCCTTGATCCCTAATGGATGGGTAAAATCAAAGCGTAAACGTCCTTCTTCGACCAAGGAACCCTGTTGTTTGATATGCGAACCTAATGTTTCGCGCAAAGCGGCCTGTAATAAATGTGTCGCCGTATGATTGCGCATGATCGCACGTCGTCGGGGTTCATCAATGACAGCCTGAACCTTATCTCCTGTTTTAATGTTCCCTTGCTCTATTACACCGCTATGAACATAAATATCATTGGTCTTTTGCGTATTTGTAACGCGCAACTTGCCGTTAGCAGTGACCAAATACCCACTATCCCCGACCTGGCCGCCAGCTTCGGCGTAAAAGGGAGTACGGTCTAAGATCACCTTAATATTTTGTCCCTCGCCAATAACCTGAAGCACCTTGGCATCAGCCTTGGTTTCTTTGTATCCCAAGAATTCTGTTTTAGGCAAATTCGAAGCGAATTCCTGCTTGGCATAGACATCGCCGGTCATTTTACTGCCAGCACGGGAACGTTCTTTTTGTAGCTCCATCTGCTTTTTGTATACATCTATAGCACTAAAGTATTCTTCATAAATTCTTAATTTATTTAAAACATCCATAAGCGTCGTTTCTGGAACGCCATGGGTGTCGCGATATAAAAACATTTTTAACCCTAATAATTCAACTGCTTTATCCCTATCGATTGCTTTACCAGACTTTTTAATGATTTCATTTACTTCTTGTTCAAACAAAGGGACTTTCTCTTTGATCAATTTAATTACTGATATCTCAATTTGTTCAATTGCATCTTCTATATTATCTGACTTTTCTGTAATGTCAGGATAAGGAAATTTCAACACATCCACGACAACATCTACAAAAGTATAAATGACTGGCTTTCCAATTCCGGCACGAATAGCCAAATCGCTCATATCCACAATAAGTTTTCGCATCACATAGCCGCGGCCTTCATTAGACGGCATTACTCCATCCGCTATTCCAATGGTGACTGCCCGCATGTGATCAGCAATAATGCGATATTCACTTTCCGTAGCCTTCACCCCATTAGCTGTGAAAGCATCCTTAACCACCTTCAAGATCACCGCAAAATTATCCGTCTCATAATTGCTTTTCTTTCCCTGCACCACGGCAGCCAGGCGCTCCAATCCCATACCAGTATCAATATTCTTCGCGGGTAAGGGCTCTAAAACGCCGCCGTCTTTTCTATTAAACTGTGTGAAGACCAAATTCCAAACTTCTGAAAAGCGCCCGCAGGAACAATCAGGGTCGCACTTATCACCATTAGGACATTTAGAGTTTACTCCGTAATCATAAAATATTTCCGAGCAAGGTCCGCAAGGGCCGTTGGGGCCGTTCAAACGCGCGTTCGACGGCCAAAAATTGCTTTTATCCCCCAATTTGACGATACGGTCTTTAGGGATCTTGATCTCATTAGCCCAAATGTCATAGGCTTCCGAGTCTTCCTGATAAACAGAGACCCAAAGCTTATCTTTCGGGAGCTTTAATTCACCTGTCAGGAATCCCCAGGCCCAATGAATAGCGTCTTTCTTGAAATAATCGCCAAAAGAAAAATTCCCGAGCATCTCAAAAAATGTATGATGAAAATCTGTCTTCCCGACAACGTCAAGATCATCCGTGCGCAGGCATTTTTGACAGGTAGCTGCACGGGTGAATCCATCGATATGCCCCAGGAATTGCGGCTTGAATTGCTGCATCCCCGCGGTCGTAAAAAGCACGGTCGGGTCATCCTTGGGCACCAGCGAATCACTGGCAATGATGCTGTGGCCCTTGGATTTAAAAAAACTCAAGAATTTTGTTCTGATTTCATTGGTTGTCATAAGAATTTATTTAGCTTTTGTAAACGAATTTTTTCGACCACGGGTTGTCTTTTTCCGACAATCTTTTCTAATTCTTCAGAAATACAACGCCCCTTTCAGGGGCTGTATTTCTGAATCGGTGACGTAAATTGTCGGGACAACAGTGGTCTTCAAAAATTATTTACAAAAGCTAACTCAACTTCTTTATTACTTTTATCACTATTCCTTCCTCAAAACCGCGCCGGAGTAAAAAGTCCAACACCCGCTTCTTCTTTTTAAGCGGGTCTATGTCCGGCAATCTTTGCCAGCGCCGTTGAGCCAATTCCAAAGCCGTTGTCTCAGGGCTATAGCCTTCAACTTCAGCCACGGCCTGATCAATGATCTCCTGATCAATACCCTTGGCGCGAAGCTCCTGAATGATCCTTCTAAAACCAAACGGCCGGGCTAAACGATAATTGATCCAGCTTTTCGTAAAGGCCCGGTCGTCTAATAATCCCGACGCCGTCAATCCATGCACGGCTGTTTCTGTTTCTATCGAAGAAAATCCTTTGGCTTCAAGCTTTTCTTTTAATTCAGCGATGCTGCGCGGCCTGATCTTCAAATAACGCAGGGCCGCGGCTTTAACACTATTAGCCATCAAACCTTAGGTTTGGCCTTGAGTTTTTCAACAACATGCTTTTTGATCTTGCTGGCCAACTTTGGATTATCCTTGAGATATTTACGTGTACTTTCACGCCCCTGGCCGATCTTCTCATTTTCATAGGAGAACCAGGCCCCGCTCTTTTGGATGACCTCATGGGTTACGGCCAGATCCAGGATATCCGCGGCTTCTGAAATACCCTCCTGGAAATAGATCTCGAATTCAGCTTCTTTAAAAGGTGAGGCTACTTTATTCTTGACCACCTTGGCCTTGACGCGGTTGCCGATAATATCCTCGCCGGACTTGATGGATTCGATCTTTCTTAAGTCAATGCGCACAGAAGCATAGAATTTCAACGCTCGCCCGCCTGTCGTGGTTTCAGGATTGCCGAACATCACCCCGATCTTCATGCGGATCTGATTGATAAAGATCACACAGCAATGGGATTTGCTGATGGCCGCGGTCAACTTGCGCAAGGCCTGGCTCATCAAACGCGCCTGCAGGCCCATGTGAGCGTCCCCCATCTCGCCTTCGATCTCCGCGCGCGGGGTCAAAGCCGCGACTGAGTCAATGACAACCAGGTCAATGGCATTGGAACGCACCAGGGTCTCAGCGATCTCGAGCGCCTGCTCACCGGTATCCGGCTGTGATACTAAAAGATCATCTAATTTAACGCCTAATGTCTTGGCGTAATTTGAATCAAAGGCATGTTCAGCATCGATAAAAGCCGCCACCCCGCCTGATTGCTGCAATTGCTTGATGACACTTAAAGTCAGGGTTGTTTTACCTGATGATTCCGGCCCGTAGATCTCGATCACGCGGCCGCGGGGGATCCCCCAAACTCCTAAGGCCAAATCTAAAGTCAAAGAACCTGTTGGGATCACCGGGATATCCGCTGATACATTGCTATCCATACGCATGATCGAACCCTTGCCAAACTGCTTTTCGATCTGCGCTAAAGCCAAATCCAAAGCTTTCAGACGGTTTTCACGCAAAGCTTCAGCCGCTTTGTCATTAGCTGGTTTATCATTCTTTTCTGCAACTGTTTTGTCTTGAGCCATGAGCCCTCCAAATAATTTAAATCATTTAGTGAAGTTGAAAATTATACCTTGTCGGGGGTTATATTGTCAATTCCAAACGGGGTGGAACGTTAATTTTGGGTAGTATACAATGAAATTTAATTTCTGCAAAGAAATTTGACTAAAGCGACACTGACAATGGCCGCGGTCTCGACTTTCAACACCGTATCCCCCAAGGATACCGGCACACAACCGTATTGGACGGCTAATTCCACTTCATCAGGGGTAAAATCCCCTTCCGGGCCTATAAATATGGTTACCGGCTTTTTCTTACCCGCCTTCAGGAGCTCCGCAGCGATCTGCCTGGGGTGATGATGCAAAGAAGGAAATAAATGCAAACCCTCAGGGTCCAGGCCCTTTAAGACTTCAAGCAGCGGTGTCATAGGGCTTATACGCGGAACCTTGATCCTTTTGGACTGTTTGGCGGCATTGACCGCCACTGCCTCAAAACGGCTCAATTTACCAGCCATCCTGTCTTCTTTAAAAATGACCTCCGTACGCTTAGTTTTCAAAGGGATGATCTCATCAACACCCAATTCCGTGCATTTCTCAATAATGAATTCAAATTTGCCCTTTTTAGGCGGCGCGCAAGCCAAAATGATCTTTGCCTGCCCGCTCTCCTCATTCTTCCTGACCGTATTAACACGCACCTGGATCGCTGACGCGTTGATCTGTTCAATGACCACATCCGCCTGTTCTGACCTGCCGTTAAAGATCTGGACCAGGGAACCCTTTTTTAAACGAAGAACGTCCTTGATATGATGGACCTCATGGGTATCGGTGATCTCAACGAAAATCTTGGATAGATCGGCATCCTGGCAATAGAATCGGTACATGCTTTTTGGGCCTTAAGGGGGAAAATGGTGGATCGGGGGGGGATCGAACCCCCGGCCTCGTCATTGCGAACGACGCGCTCTCCCAAACTGAGCTACCGACCCAATTTACTACAAATTTTCTTTTTCAAATACATTCATCAAAAATTGGGTCGTTGTTCCGACCCTAAACTAGAGCTCGAATTATACAACAATTTGGGGAATTTCCACAACATCTTTAATTGTTTAGTATAATAAAAACATTATGCAAAAATCTTCCCGGGAACTTAAATCTCTCTATTTTCCCCTGCTTCTACTTGTTATTTGCGTGATCAGCCATGCTTTGATCTTAAACCATTCCTTTATGATCGATGATTCTTTCTATCAGAATGATAAAGAAACCTTGAAATTATACCCTCATTTCATCGATTTTTTCACACAAGACCAGTCGACCCATTATATCCCCCTTAATTTCCTGCTTAACGTATCGCTGTTTCACCTTATCAAACAACCTCTCCCCCTGTATTGGCTTAACATCGTGCTTTTTTACCTGGATGGCCTCCTGCTTTTTTACTTTATCCGATTGATCTCAAAAAGCACACCAGCAGCCCTGCTGACAAGCATCATCTTTTGTATCCATCCAATGTCCTCGGAAATTATCCAGCATATCACCTTTAACATCATATTGATCCAAATGGCCTTGCTCGAAGTTAGCCTGATCACCCTTTATAAATACCACCAGTCCGATAAAAAGCATTTCTCCTATTATTTGACGAGTTTAACCGCGTTTTTCTTAGCTTTATTTTGCCAGGAAAACACCCTCTTATTCCCTCTTTATGCCGCGGCTCTTTTATTTCTTTTGACGGCTACTTCCCCTACAAAGATCATCAAGACACTCATCCCTTATATTTTATTGGATCTTTTACTTGTGATCCTATGGCTGTTAAATGCCAGCCATACAGCCAATTTCATTCAAAACTGGCACACATCTCAATTGACTTTCTGGAACTGGAGTACGAATTTCTTCCGGCTGGCCGCATGGTATTTAAAAAATCTATTTTTCCCCCAAAACATCGTATTTGAATACAGCCTGATTCCCGCCAATAATCTCTCCTGCCTCTGGAACATTGTTCCATGGGGAATATTAACGGGGATAACTCTGTTAATTTTATTTTATTTCAAAAAGTCGATTGAAAGCTTTGCCCTGATCATTTTTCTGACAGGTTTTATCTATGCCGTCCCAGCCTCATTGGCCCATCCGGAAATAGGGCTTGTCTTTGAACCGCATTGGGTCTATTTCTCCTCCATAGGTTTCTTTTTGTTCATTGTTTTATTGTTGTTGGAATTAAACGGTCATATATTTCGCATCATTTATGTGGTTCTCATTTCATTCATCCTGATGTCCTTATTGATCTCAACCCAACGCCTTCATATAAGCTCAAAGAATGAATTAAGTTATTATGAAAATTGGCTCAGGGTTTCCCCTCATAACACCTACGCCATGTTACTTTTGGCAAAGCATTATTCGTTATACAAAAATCTCCCCATTCCCCATGATCTGATCCCTGACATGATCAGCGCCGTTGATGTTCTTATCAAGAATGATTTCTATATCAGCGCGCCAAAACTGATCGAGAAATTGTCCGCGTATAAATTGTCATCAGCCCAACGCGATGAATTACTGCTTAAGTCAAAAGAAGCTTATCTTTTGGCGGGAGTCGATCTGGCTAATCAGGGGTTATACGAGCAAAGCATTGCGGAATGGGAAAGAGGGTTGGCCATCGCTCCAACTGACAGCAGATTTCTTGCCGATATCAAAAAGGCAAAAGAATTAGAGGCCCAAAAACCAGGTTAGAAATATTTGAAACGTAAATCAAGGAGTTGCCCAAAGACAAACAGGATCTTTTTGATCCCCAAGACTTTGGAATTCCCTGAAGATCTTTCCAGGCAGACGGTTGGTACTTCTTTGATCTTATATCCCTGACGATCAGCCCGGATGACAAACTCATAATTAAGGACGAATGAGGTATGCATTTTAAGCGAAATGCCCTCTAAGATCCGGCGTCTGAACATATACGTACCTTCATAACGCGGGACCTTGCCGAACAGCAAAAAAAGGATGGATCTCACTCCCTTAGAAGTCAATTGACGCAAAAGGGATGCGGGTCTTTTTATGTAATAACTGACCACCATATCGTAACCATCGATATTGTCAGCGAAAAGCTTGATGTCCGAGGGAGAAATTTGCCCGTCCGCCGGAAGAAAAGTCACAAGGTCCTTTTGAGCTATCCGATAACCATCCAAAAGCGCGGAACCAATGCCCTGATTCTTGGCATGCACGATTATTTTAATACGCGGATCATTTAAAACACAGGACCGGATCACCTGCAAGGAATTGTCGCTGCTGCCGTCATCCACAACGATCAATTCAAAATCAGCGGCCATCAAAGTCAGGACCTGGACCGTTTCCACGATGACTGCCCTGACATTCTTTTCTTCGTTATACGCGCATATGACAACGGATATGCTTTTCATCGGAATTTCTTCAGGATAGCAGTTATCCTTCGGATTTGATCCACGCTTAAATGTTCAAATACCGGTAAGGCAATACTGTTTTGGAAGACCACCTCAGTGACCGGGAATTGGCTGGCCTTTAAATGGTATTTTTTCTTATAAAACGTTAGATGATGCAGGGCATACGTCCCGAAATTAGCTTCAATGCCGTTCTGCTGCAAAAACCTAAGCAATTGACCACGGTCAATGGCCCCGGAGATTTGAATGATATAGGTTTGAAATACATGCGTGTTATAAGCAGGCGTTGACGGAGTTTTGATCCAATCGATCGCGCCCAGTTGGGAATCATAAATACCGGCAACTTTACGGCGGGAGAGGATCAAGGCCTTGATCCTTTTTAACTGTACAAGGCCTAAGGCCGCCTGTATTTCAGTCATGCGGTAATTAAAACCAGCCATGACAAAATCGATCTTACTGCCTTTATGGGCAATGCCGTGATTGCGTAGGGTCCTCAAACGATCAGCGATCGATCGATCGTTGGTGACAGCCATCCCTCCCTCGCCAGTGGTGATCACCTTACGGGGATGAAAACTGAAACACCCGATATCCCCTATTGTCCCGCATTTGCGGCCCTTGTATTCTGCTCCCAAAACACAGGCGGCATCTTCGATAACTTTCAATTTATATTTCTTGGCTAACCGCATGAGAGGAGCCATGTCCGCGGACTGGCCGAATAAATGAACAGGGATGATCGCTTTAGTTTTTTTATTGATCAACTTTTCAACTGCTTTGGCATCGATGTTAAAGGTTTCCGGGTCTATGTCCGCGAATACAGGTTTGGCGCCGACCAATTCAACCACATTGGCCGTGGCTGGGAATGTGTAATCCGGCACAATGACCTCATCACCAGGGCCTATCCCAAAGGACACCAGGGCCAGATGAAGCGCTGAAGTCCCGGAACTGACCGCGACAGCATGCTTGACATCTAAATAGCGGGCAACGGCTTCTTCAAACCGGGCCACGGTCTTGCCCTGCACCAAAAAGCCTGACCTTAAAACAGCCTGTACTGCGCGTTCTTCTTGAGCATCTATGGATGGGATCGCAAGCCTAATCATGGGTGAGATTATTCCTGTACCAATCAATGGTGCGCACCAAACCTTCCTCGAGGTCAACTTGAGGTTTATACCCCAGTATCTTCTTGGCCTTTTCGATATCAGGGACACGAAGCTCGACATCCTGCATGATCTTTTTCTTAAATACGATCTTTGACCTGGAATTGCTCAATCGCTTGATCTCCAGGGCTAAATTATAAATGGTCACCGTACTGCGGGGATTGCCGATATTAAAGGTTTGCCCGACAGCTTGCTTTTTCTCAAGGCAAAGCATGATCCCGTCAACAATATCATCGATATAACACCATGACCGGATCTGGCTACCGTCATTATGGATTGTTATTTCTTCATTCTTAAGCGCGTTAACGATAAATCTGTGCACCGCGCCGATCCCCACCTGGCGCGGGCCATAAATATTGAACGGACGGATAGCCAGGGACGGCAACTTGAATTGTTTATAATAATTAAGCGTCAAATGTTCAGTGCACAGTTTGCTGACGGCATATGTCCAACGCGCTTCGCCCACGGTACCCAAGGTGGTGGTATCGGATTCCTTGACGTTAAAGGCATAACTGCCAAACACCTCGCTTGTTGAAAAATCGATGAAACGCTCCAATTGACCCTGTTCAACAGCGGCTTTAAGCGCGTTATAGGTGCCGATGGTAGCCACTTCCATGGTCTTGACCGGCATCGACATGACGGTGTCCACACCGGCGATCGAGGCCATATGGATGATGACTTGGCTTCCCCGCGCCGCTTTTTTGAGTTTGGCGGCATCCATGACATCACCTTTGATCATGGTCAGATTCTTGTGTTTGGCGATCTTGGATTGCGCGAGGGAATTGCGGTGTAAGGTGTCATAGATGACAATATGATTATTCTCAATAAGCCTTTCGGCGATCGTAGAGCCGATAAAGCCGGCCCCTCCTGTGATCAAAACTTTTTTTCCTCGGATTGTCATGCCAACTCCTATTTTCTTTTTCTCAGGACTTTTGCCGGGACACCGGCAACGACAGCATAAGCCGGGACGTCCCCTGTCACCACAGCTCCCGCACCCACTTGAGCGCCTTTCCCCACATGAACACCGGCCAAAAGTATGGCACCGGTCCCAATGTCACAGCCATCCTCGATCACGACCGGAGCATGGTCGATTGCCGAATGCAAAATGGATTTATCCAATTCATCAAGGCGGTGGGCGGAAGTTACGATCTTAACACCGGGCCCGATACCCACCTCATTGCCGATCTTGATCCCCCCCGCGCTGTGGAAAAAACAAGCCTGCCCTATCCAAACATTATTACCGATGTCCAACTTGTTTTGATGATACCCCTTCAGGATCGTATAATGGCCGACATAGACATTGCTGCCGACAATGATATTTTCAGGATGGAAGACCAGGACCCCTTCCTCAAAAACAACATCTTTCCCCAAAGCGGCAAATGACTTTTTGGTGAATTTTCCATGACCATGACTTTTCCAACGTTTCCATGAATTGACAGGGCTCTTGGGTGCCATATGATTTCCCTATATTCCTGATTTTATTTCATTAATGATAAAATCCTGTTCTTCCCGTGATAAAAAAGGATGCATGGGCAACGCCAGGATATGTTCGCATATATCCTCCGTTACCGGAAAGTCGCCCGCATGGTACCCCAAATCGGCATATGCCGGCTGTAAATGCAGCGGCTTGGGATAATGCACAGCCGTCGGGATCTGTTCTTTGGCCATGGCCTTTTGTAACTTGTCCCGGTCTTTCACTAAAATACTATACTGCGCAAACACCGAACGATTGAACGGCAATACTTTTGGCGTTTGACAGTGCTCTTTTAAATGTTGCGAATAATATTCCGCCACCCGTTGGCGTAGCCCGATCTCTTCAGGGAAATGATCGAATTTAGCCAGCAGGATCCCCGCCTGCAGCGTGTCTAAACGTGAATTGACCCCAATGCGGATATGCTCGTATTTATGAGCCCCGGCCCCATGACCGCGTAAGGACCTTAATATCGACGCCTTTCCCTCATCGTTGGTGAATATCATCCCGCCATCGCCATAACATCCCAAAGGTTTGGCGGGAAAGAAAGAAGTGCATCCCGTGTCAGCCAGTGAACAGGACATCTTGCCCTTGTATTGGGCACCAAATGATTGGGCAGCGTCTTCAATGACAAATAAGCCATGTTCTTGGGCGAGACGGTTTATTTCCTCATAATCAGCGCATTGCCCGAAAATATCAACGGCAATGATCCCGCGTGTCCGGGGACCGATCGCGGCCTTGATCTTTTTTGGGTCAATGTTATACGTATCATGACGGATATCAACAAATACGGGCTTGGCCCCTAATAATGAAATGGTCTCAGCAGTTGCGATGAATGTAAATGGGGTGGTGATGATCTCATCGCCAGGCTTGACCCCATAGGCCATCAAAAGAAGCTGTAAGGCATCTGTTCCTGATGCGCAGGCTATGGCATATTTAGTACCGACATAAGAAGACAGTTTTTCTTCTAACTCAGCAACCTGCTTGCCCATAATAAAAGCGGCATCATTAAGGACAGACTTGATCTGGGCATCGATCTGGGTCTGATAGTGCTCGTATTGCCTTTTTATATCAATAAAATTGATCTTCATGAGGCCTTAAACATTTTTCCTTTGCTCTTTTTGTATACAGTCCCGCATGCGGTACATCGCATTTTTGCCTTGATCACCTTGATCCCCTGCCCGCATTCGCACAACCATCCCTTTTGCCTGGCAGGGTTCCCATATACCAGGGCGTGATCAGGGACATCCTTGGTAACAACCGCCCCGGCCCCGATAAACGCGTAACGCCCGATCGTAACTCCGCAAAGGATCGTGGCGTTAGCGCCTATGGTAGCCCCTCGGGAAACAATGGTCGGAAGATAAAACTTGGGGTCATTACGGCTGACAGCTGATCTTGGGTTAGATATATTTGTAAAAACACAGGAAGGCCCGCAGAAAACGTCATCTTCAAGGGTAACGCCATCATAAACAGAAACATTATTCTGGATCTTTACGTTATTGCCGACAATGACCGAACCATGGATGACCACGTTTTGGCCGATCTTGCAATACTTGCCGATTTGGGCGCCGCCGAATATATGGCAAAAATGCCAGATCTTTGTCCCTTCACCGATTTCAGCCCCTCCATCGACGAATGCCGATGGATGAACATAAAAATTTGACTCCATCAATGCCCCCTGTCTAATTCTTTTTGCGCGTGGCTCAGCACCTTTAGGACTTCCAGCGCTTCTTTGCCGTCAGTGCGGGGCTGCTTGCGGTTGGCAACACATTCCAGGAAATGCGCACAGGCTTCTTTTAAAGGTTCTTTCTTTTCCAATGGAACAGCTTCAAATTGGCCTTTGAGGGCAACCGGGACGCGATGTACCCAATTGACTTTATGGGAATATAAGACAAGCTTGTTTTCCTCTTCCATATCGTTAAATACAGCCATTTTCTTATCACCCACAACAACGAGCTTTTGCTCCTTAAAAGGATGAAGCCAGCTGACAAAAATATGCGCACGCAAACGGTTGGAAAAGCCCAAGATCGTCATGGTCGTGTCATATACTTTTTCCTGAAGATAATCTTCCCCGAAAGCATTGATTTTCTTGGGAAATTCTTCGGCCAGGCTTAGGACGACAGATATGTCATGGGGAGCAAAACTCCATAAAATATTCTCTTCACTGCGTAATTTTCCGATATTCAACCTGTTTGAATAGATATACTGCAATTTTCCCAACTGCCCCTGATGGATCAAATCTTTGAGTTTTATGATCGCCGGATGGAATTGAAGGATATGGTCAACCATGAGCACCCGTTTACGTTCATGGGCGATCTGGATCAGTTCCTCCGCCTGGGGCACGTTCAAAGCAAGCGGTTTTTCCACAAAAACATCTTTATCCGCAAGCAAAGATGCCTTAGCGATCTCATAATGGGATGCTGCAGGTGTCGCGATAGCGACCGTTTTTACGGAAACATCAGCAAGCACCTGCTTATACTCATTGTACGTCAATAGGGATGGATGTTCGGATAGGCACTCTTTTAACAGATCCGGATTGGGGTCGCAGATCGAACGAAGGACCCCCAGCTGGGAAAAATTCCGCACAAGATTCTTGCCCCAGTACCCCGCACCGATAACTGATAGAAATGGTAAACTCATATAATTCCAAATATTATTTTAAAGCATTATAGTCTTCTCACAAGCATATTCCAATGCTATTATCAAATTCGGATGAAATCACCGTCTTTCCGCCCAATTATTTTATTTCTGCTTTTCTTCTTAGTGATCGGGATAGTCTACTCCCCTGTCCTTTATTTCAACTACCTTTACCATGACGATGCCACCTTTTGGGTAAAATTCAAAGAACTTGGTGGCAAGCATATTTACTTTGATATTTGTATAACCGAGTGCAGGTATGGGGATGCTTTACTCCTTTCTTTAGAGAATTTATTTGTCCATAAGGTCTCGGATCTAAAATTCCTGAGATTCTTAGGGATACTCATAACCAGCTGCAATGCTTATTTATTATTACTCCAATTGCGCCGTTTGTCTTTCTCGGAAATCCAGGCGTTCTTAATTATCCCGGCTATTTTCTTTTTGCCGGGTTTTGCGGACATCCTTTCAAATGGCGACTACTCACCCACCATCGCGATATGCCTGTTTTTAGCAAGCTGGTCATTTTACAGGATAGAAACAGGCAAGGGGATGTTCCTCCCATTTTTTTCATTCCTGTTCGCCCTGACCACCTATCCGCCGGCCGCGATGTTCTATTGGACGATGGCAGGCATGTACATCCTGTTTGTCCAGGACAGGCAAGGTGTTACGTATAAAAAGACCATGGCCCGCGCCATGACGGTGGGGCTTTCAGGCATATCGATCTTTGCGATCGCGATTTTCTTGACGCATTATTCATTAGCGCATAAAACGATCAGCCCTTTATACAATCCCTTTGTTATTAGCCAGGACTGGACCGGTAAATTATCTTGGTTTTTCCAGGAACCCCTGGGAAACGCGCTGAATTTATGGAATATCTTCCCTAAAACAGCCCTATCAATCCTTGTTTCAGGCTTTATAATCCTTACACTGCTGATAATTTTACTAAGGAAATTTAACAATTTAGGGCAGCTTCGTCATTTGGGCCTTTTTATCGTTGTCCTTTTCCTGACATTCTTACCCAATTTAGCAGCAAGGGAAAATGCGGCATTTTACCGTTGTTTGATCGCTTTAACTTCCCTGATCTGGCTTTTATTAGTTTGGTGTTTATTTCAATGGAAGGATATTATCCCAACAGTATTAACCCGATGGAGTATGATCGCTCTGTTATGTACCATCGTAGTATACGCGGGCATACGGACATACCATAATGTGTTGTTTTACCGTGTTTTCCCCAGCAGTGTTGAATGGAACGCGTATAAATTCATGGCCCATGAAATTCAATTAAAGAAGGTGGACGCCATCCATGTTGTCTTCCCCTATCATTTTCCAGTCGAACGTTATGATGAATTCGGGACATTATCATCGGATTATATTACCGACATTTTCCACCTGATTTATTGCGCGTTTGATGAAGCTGGAGGGAAAAAACAAAAATTACCCGCTATCTTCGTTTCTTATCCGGGCGATAATGTTTTTTATGAGGAAAAGGAAATATATATCAAAAGGCTTCCTGACGGTCAGTGGCTGGGAAAGGACCTTAACGGTGATGGTCATTTTACGAAGATCGACCATTCTGTTTTAGGGGAAACTTCCGATAACAAATTGGTTTATTTTGCCTATCCTTTTAGAACATCTAAAAGAGAAAATTGGTATAACTTAAATTTAAATGATATTCTCAGCCCTTCAAATTAGGCTTTTCCTTGATCAGTTCTACTGCCTTAGCGATATTGGCACTGAATCTCTGGTCAGAAGGTCTTAACTTTAATCCAAGTTCCCAGATGTGAATGGCCTCATTATATTTCCCATTATTCGCCAATAATATACCCGCATTCAAATAAGCATCCCCATAATCAGGTGTTAAATGGATAGCTTTGATAAAACCATCTAATGCTATATCAGTAAAACCATTCTGCCCCAGCAGACAGCCTAATCTTGTCAGAATTTCAGGATTATCATTACTCTCTATTAACTGATGCGCATATTTCTTAACAGAGACATAATCCTTTTGCTGAATATAAATTTCGATCAGCAAAAACAAACTTTCCGCGTCATCATTGACGATCTCAAGATTCTTGAGGCAAAGATCTATGGCTTTATTAATTTCAAATTCATTTAAAAGCGCTCTCGCAAGGTTTACCCTTGCGCCTGTCTGCATCGGGTTTAAAACCAACGCGTGGGAAAAATATTGCTTTGCTTTTTCCAATTGACCTTGCTTGAGATAAATAGAACCCAGATTATTGTAAGCGCTGGAATTAAAAGAATTAAGGCTTAGTGCTTTTTGATAATTCAATTCCGCCTGTTTCCATTTCCCTTCACTTGTGTTTATGACACCAAGATTATTAAATATTTCAATATCGGACTGATCACCCATCAAAGCCATTTTGTAATATGTTCTTGCCCTGTCATACGATCCTTCTTCCTGATACGCGGCAGCGAGATAAAAATAACTTAATTTGAAATTGGGGACCTGCCGGGACCAATATAACGCATAAGTCTTTTGATCGGCCCATAGTTGATTGTACCCATAGGAAACACTCACCATGGCAAAGATCATTATAAATAACAACGCCGATCCAACCATTTTCATACGATCAAGGATTAAAAGAAATACATACGCGGCAAGTATAAAATAACCAATGGAAGAGAAAATAAACCAATGCGGCTCTATCAAAGCGCCAATTTTAGGCGCCCTGAAAGCTGCAAAATACACAGGAGCGAAACCGATAAACAAGAATATTAAGGCAAGTTTGCATATTCTTTCATTAGTGAACTTTTTATAAAGTAAAAAGAAGTATAAAATCAACACCGCAGCAACAGAATTGACCAGGAGTATATCCTGATGCACAACCGGCATTGCCCATTGCATGACAATTTTACAAGGATAGAACAATTGCGAGACGTACCACATGACAAGTATAAAGGATGTTGCCAGATGTTCCCCCGCTGTCATATGGAACATCGCGATTGTGCTTAAAATATGCTGGTTAACTCCAAGGAAAAGGGACCTAAAGATAAGATACAACAAAACAATTAAAAAATAAGGGAACAGGAAAACTGCTTTCTTTTTAAATGGATCATCCCTGAACAATAAGATAACGGCAGACACATAAAATGGGTTCATGATGCCGCTTTCATGCCAAAACAGGGATAAAAATGAAACAAGCAGACTTAAAAAATAAAGAGCTTGGTTTTTCTTCCTTTCCAATGACTCCCAAAGCAATAAGATCGTACTGAGGATGAAAATAACCTCCAGTGGGAAGACACCCGCGGAGATATAATTGACCACGATACCGTTGATCGGATGGATAAGATAAAATAAAGCTGTCAAATAAGCAAGGTTTTGATCGCCGGATAATTTCACGATCAGCTGGAAAACCATTGAAGCGGCGATGACAAAAAGAAAAAGGTTGAACAGATGATACTGCCAGAAATTATTTCTAAAAACAGCATAGCTTGCGTCATAAAGCATATGTGTCATCGGACGATAATAAGATAATGTCCCCTGCCGGTCTATGACCCCTAACGCTTGTACGCCATAAGGGTTCCATTGAGAGGGGATGAATTTAGTCCCGCTCAGGAAAGGATTCCTTAAAAAATAAAAATCATCCATCAGGAATTTATTGTTCAGGCTGTTAAAATAAACCATGAACCCGAGCAAAAAAAGAAGCAGGAATACCTTACATTGGCGCATAGTGTTTATGGCAATCTCTTTTTCATCGCCTTGGCGATGCTCAACTGGAACCTTCGGTCCGATGGGTCTATGCCGGATCCGAGCCTCCAGATATGGATCGCTTCGTCATATTTTCCCGAATTTACTAATAACTCTCCCGCTTCATAGTAGGCATCCTTGTAATTCGGCGCTACTTGAATTGTCTTAATGTAGGTATCAAGCGCTGTATTAAATATATTATATTGGGCCATGACCACCCCTAATTTCATCAAAGTCTTGGGGTCAGACTCATGGCTGATGATGATATGCGCGTATTTTTGAACATTGGCAAGGTCCTTCTTTTGGATATAAATATCAACTAAAAGAAACACGGTGTTGGGATCATACTCAACAATGTCAAGGTTCTTAAGGCATAGTTCAAGGGCTTTCTGGTATTTGGATTCATTAAAATAAGCGAACGCGAGGCCTGCCCTTGATTCGATCGAAAGCGGATTGAAAACAAGGGCTTTTAAAAAACTTTTTTCAGCTTTGTCCCATTGCCCTTGTTCAAGGAAAAGCTCCCCCAAACCATCGTAAGTTCCCGCAGAAAAAGGATTAATATTTAAAGCCTTGTTGAAATTCAATTCCGCTTCTTTCAAATGCCCTTCTTTTTCATCCATCATCCCGAGATTGTGGTATATGTCCAGATCCGAAGTATAGCCGGTCAATGCCAACTGATAATTTTCCCTTGATCTCTCATCATCCCCTTCTTGCTGATAAGCATTAGCCAGATAAAAATAGGCTAATTTGAAATGAGGGGCAAAGTGGACCCAATAACGGGCATACGTCCTTTGGTTGGCCCAAATTTTATTATAAGCATGCGCTGTACAACTCAACGCGAGGATCAGCGTAATGATCAGCGCCAGCCCAATGTTTTTCCAACGATCCAAAACAGCAAGAAGAAAATATGAAACCAGGATAAAAAACCCGATGGAAGAAAAAACAAACCAGTGCGGCTCAATTAACGCGCCGACATTGGGCATCCGGAATGCGCCCCAATAAACCGGAGCAAAACCAATGAAGATCCAAACTATCGCGAGTTGGCATATCTTTTCCTTGTTAAACCTGATAAAAAGAATAATGAAGAAAAAAAGCAGTGAACAAGCCCCTATCAAATTAAGAAAGATATGGCCGCGCAAGATCGGCATAGCCCACTGCATCACTATGCCGCCAGGATAAAACAAACGGAAAATATACCACATGATCAATTGGAACAAGGTTGCTAAATGTTCCCATCCGGTCATTTTAAAAAGGGATGCCTTTTCAAAGATAAGCTCATTGATACTGACAAAAAAGAACCTGAATATAAGATAGGAAAATACGATCAAATAATACGGGATGAGGATAAGGGCTTTCTGACGGAATGTTTCCTTTCTGAATAAAAATATGACAGCGGAAACATAAAGCGGGATCATCATGCCGCTTTCATGCCAGAACAATGATGAAAATGAAGAAAATAAGCTTAGAAAATATAACCATTGGTTGTTATTTCTTTCCAGGGATTCCCAAAGTAATAGGACCGTGCCCAGGATGAATATGACTTCAAAGGCAAAGACGCTGGCTGAAATATAATTGACCACGATCCCGTTGATCGGATGGATAAGGTAGATCAGGCTGCTCAACAAAGCTAAATTAAAATTTCCTGAAACCTTCCCGATCAGCTGATAAAGCAAAGAAGCCGCGAAAACAAAAAGGATCAGGTTAAAAAGATGATACTGCCAGAAATTTGTCTTGAACAGGGCGTAACTGACGTCATAAAGCATCAGGGTCATAGGACGATAATATGCAAAAGAGTCCTCATATTCCATGATCCCCAATGACTGCTCGCCGTAAGGGTTCCATTGGGATGAAATGAATTTCATGGTGCTGGTAAAAGGGCTTTGTAAAATATTATAATCATCCATCATGAATTTATTATTCAGGCAGTTATAATAAACCGCTAACCCCAAAATAAATAAGATGATGTATACTTTAATCCATCCGCGCATGCTTTACCTTTGCGATATTATCCCTGAAACCAGGGTCATTAGGATCAACGCTCTCTCCTATTTGCCATACCCGGATCGCCTCTTTGTATTTACCGGTGTTGGCAAGCAATTTGCCGCCTTCTAAATAAGCTTGCTCATAACGAGGGTTAACTCGAATTGCCTGGCCAAACGCATCTGACGCCATCGAAATCAATCCGGATCCGGCTAAAACGCTGCCCAATTCAGTTAATACCGCCGGGTTTTGGACATGCTCTATTATAAGCGGAGAATACTTCTTTACACTGGCCTCATCACCTGATTGAACGCCATCCTCAACCAACGCCAAAAGGCTGCGCTCTTCATAAGGGACAATATTTAAATTCTCATTATAAAGCCTTACCGCTTTCCTGTAATTGGATTCTTTCTCAAAAATGTAGGCTAAATTGAGGCGCGTTTCTATCGAATATTTATCTAATCCTAACGCACGCAGCAAAAACTCCTTGGCCAATTTATAATTTAACTGATTCCTATAGATGACAGCCAGATTATTTAAGGCGAAAGCATTATCCGGATTGCTCCTGAGTGAGAGCAGAAATTCTTTTTGGGCAAGCTCAAGATTTCCCAGCCGAAAATCAATAAGGCCCAAATTACTATAAACCTCTGCCGCATACCCGGGTTGGCCCGATCGCGCGATCTTTTGATAATAATACCTGGCCAGGCGGTAATTCTTCTTTCCCAAATAAATATTGCCCATGACCAGATCGTTCCCGTGAGATCCGTTAAATCCCTCGATATTTTCCTGCCAATAGTCATAAAACCTGATCTCATCCCCCCACATCCAATTATTAAACCGGGTGATAGAGATAAGGATCAGGCACAAAAGAATGAAAGCCGTACCGACAAACCGTTTGTTCATGCTGGCGTAAAGTCTTAGGACTCCCCGGGCGATGTACAGAAAAAATGCGATGGAAGAGAATGTCAGCCATTGAGGCTCTATGATCAGGCCCATGGGGGGGATCAATAATGAGGCCACTGTCACAGGCAAGAACCCGATCAACATCCATGTGGCACAAAAAAAAGATATGTTCTTGGCGCCGGCTCTAAAAAGCCTGTACCACGCCGCGCATAAAATAAACAAGCCCCCTATCCAAATATAAAAGAACTTGTCGTTAGGCTGGACATTCCAGCCGAATACAATAAAATCCGGGAACAATAATTTTGAAAAATATAAATACATGATCTTTGAAAATGCTGCGGTTATGAAAATCAGCTTGGATGGGTCAAAATGAGTAAGATTGGATGATAACTGGCCTGGTATCCCGGTAATTTCAAATCTAAACAGGATAAACATTAAAAATACCACAAAATAGGGCCATGTTTTGATCACTGCCCCTTTGACATCACCCTTCGACCTGTATACAGACACGAATAAAATGTAAAATGGCAGGACAATGGATGTTTCATGGCATAATAATGACGTGACATAACACAACAGGCTAAGGGAATAAAGTAAAATCCTATGAGCCCCTTGTATCCCTTTCATGAAAAGGATTAAAGATAGAAACATAAGAATAAATCTCAAGGAATGGATGCTGCCGAAATAATCAACATAAAAAACATTGATCGGATGGACCGCAAACAGCAATGCGGTTAACAAAGACAAGATCCTGTCTTTGAACAGAATTTCAATGAACTTATAAAGCGTAAAAGACATTAAAATAAATAGAAAAAGGCTGAGTGAATGGTAACCGAAGGGATCATTGCCGAAAACATAATAAGATAGGATATAGAAAACATAGGCCAATGGCCGATAATAATCACTGCTGGCAATAAAGCTTTGACCATGCTCCGGGTTATGAGTGGGAATTACAAATGAGTTCAGGAGGAATTTGACGTTCTTTATCTTAACATCCGAAAAAACAGTATGATCATCGATCATAAATGGGTTGTGCAGGCTGTTTTGATACGTCAACAAACAAACAGCTGACAAGATGCCAAAGACTACCCAGCCTTTAATATTCTTTAAAAGATAAGATCCCATTGTTTTTTGTCTGATAATGATGCCGTAACTTTCTATTGCCTGATCGTCCAGAAATCATCGGCTAATGTTTCAAAGTAGGCATAAGGCATCGTAAAATACCCCGCCTGCCCCCACTGCGGCCCCCAGGAATTGCGCACGATAAACCGCTTTTGCTTTTGGTCATATCCGGCGGCCATAACAGCGTGGCCTCCTAAGGTTCTTTCTGATTTCTTGGGCATGGGAACAATGCCGGTTTGGGCCACCTTTAGGCTTTCAAAGCTTTCATAAACGGTGAACCCAAAAACGAATGGAAATCCTTCGGCCAGGCAATTGAGCATTTCATTGAGTGTCGAAAGGCGATGGTAACTGCTGATACGGTGCTTCAAGCCATCCCTATAACAAACGGCGGATGGCTTTAGGGTAAATTTTGAGATATCATACGGCCATTCCGCTTCCGGACAGACCCCGTATTTCGCCAGCACCTTTATGCCGTCGCGGATCATGGCACCGGAGTCAAAACGGACCGTCCCTTCAACCGCCCGTTCATTATAATAAATAAAAAGACGGCTGACATCCTGATATGTTTGGCCGCTGATCATTTCCAAAAACTGTAAATGTCCGGCCAGGGCGTTTGCGGTGCAGGAGCCTAATTGGCCCTGATTTTCGATGGGAGAACATTCATTTCTTAAGTCTACACGGGGCGGTAATTTGACCCTTGGGGCGATAGCGCTGTAAAGATAGTCTCTGTGATCCGGCCTGTCAGGAATCCAACCATACGATTGAAATTGCTTCATGGGCCTCTCCTTTTCTCTTTAAGTGCCTCGGCTTTAAGAGTTTTTGATAACTTGATGTTAAGTATAATTTTCCCACATATTATTAGCAAGGTTAATATTAATATAATATTTTAAATAAAATTTATCTTGTTTTGATTTATAATTAAGGCCATGAATCAATTTAATTCTATTCCCTCGCCCCAACCTTTGTTATCGGTTGTTATGCCGTGCTATAACGAAGAAGAAGCCATTGGCATATGCATTAAAAAGCTACAAAAAGTCCTGAATGAAAATAATATAGATAGCGAAATTATCATTTGCGATAACGGTTCCACTGACCGTTCGGTCAGTATCGCCCAAAACCTTGGCATTCAGGTTGTCCATCAGCCCAAACGGGGATACGGGAACGCTTATGTCAAAGGGTTTTCCTGCGCTAAAGGGAAATATTTGATCATGGCTGACGCGGATGGCACCTATGATTTTAATGAAATCCCGAATTTCTTAAAAAAACTGATCGATGAAAAATATGATTTTGTGACAGGAAGCCGGTATCTTCATTCGTCTAAAGTTAAATCGATGCCATTTTTACATCAATATATCGGCAATCCCCTTCTTACTTTTATTTTAAACTTCCTTTTTGGGGTTAATTACAGCGATGTTTATTCCGGTTTCAGGGGCTTTAGGCATGATGCTTATAAACACATTATCCCGATCAGCCCTGGCATGGAATTTAACCTGGAACTGGCCATTAACGCGAAATTAGCAGGCCTGAAAATCGCGGAAATCCCCATCGTGCTTCATGAACGGATAGGCCGGTCAAAATTGCGGACTTTTAACGACGGCTGGAGAAGCCTGCGGATGATGCTCTTATATTGTCCCAATAAATTATTCATTACCCCTGGGATCTTCCTGCTTGTCGGAGGCATCCTGATCCACATCGTCACCTTGTTTGGTTTTATCAAATATGAAGGGCGGGCATTAAGCAATGTCACCGGCATTTTTGCCGTTATTTTCAGTGTTATCGGCTTTGAGATCCTGAATTTTGGACTGCAGGTCAAGACCTATTCCTGGAGCCGCCGGTTCGAGAAAAAAAATATATTTTTATTAAGATTCTACAAGGTCTTTACGCTCGAAAGAGGCCTGATCATAGGATCAGGGATGCTTTCAGCGGGATTTATCATATTATTGGATATTATCATCCAATGGCTCCATTCGGACCTAATGCCCTTGCCCCACCCGGAATGGGTAGCTTTTGCGTCGACCTTGACTATCATAGGCTCTCTGACAATCTTTTCTTCATTCTTTATATCGGCAATGTCCATGAAAAAATAAACGATGAATGAATATTTAAACAAGGATACTAAAAGTGAATATTACCGCGATCAGGAAAAGCTATTCGGCCTGCCGGAGAAATTTTCTCTCAAGGTCCGTGAGAAAATGTTTGACGCGCTGATGAAATTCGCTGTTCTGTCCCCCGCTTCAAATGTCCTGGACGTAGGAGTGACCTGTGACCAAAGAAAGGACAGTAATTTCTTTGAAAAAATGTACCCTTACAAAAGCAAGATAACCGCGGCAGGGATCGAAGACTGCGCGTTTCTGGAAAGTGATTTTCCAGGGCTTAAATTCTTGAAAATCGATGGCACGCAACTGCCCTTTAAGGAGAAACAATTTGACCTGGCAGTCAGCTTTGCCACTATCGAGCATGTAGGCAGCCGCCAGAGGCAAAAACAATTTATTGAAGAGTTATCCCGGGTCAGCCGGCTGTGCTGTTTCACGACGCCTAACCGCTACTACCCGCTGGAATTCCATTCGATCACCCTTTTTATCCATTGGCTTCCCCCCGGAGCGTTCCGGTTTATCTTACGTCTTTTGGGAAATACCTTTTATTCCAAAGAAGAGAACTTAAACCTTTTATCACAGCAGGATATTATGGATATGCTTCCCGCTCAAAAAGAAGTGCATATCCGGCATTTCAAGCTTTTCGGTTTTATATCCAATCTGATGTTTTTTATTAAAGATAAAGAAGCCACCCATGGCCCCTAGCCGACGGATAAACGTCTTAACGGATCTGATCGCCAAGTCCCTGCCGGAAGGCTCAAAAGTCCTGGATATAGGCTGCGGTGACGGAAAGATAGATTCTTTGATCAAAGAACTAAAGCCTTCTGTTTTGATCGAAGGCATTGATGTCCTATTGCGGGATAGATCATTTATCAAGGTGACAAAATTCGATGGCAACCGGATACCATTTGATGATGATCATTTTGACTTCACCTTGCTCATCGATGTACTGCACCATACAGATGACCCTTCCATCATCCTTAAAGAAGCAAAACGGGTGTCCAAAAAGCATGTCCTGATCAAAGACCATGCCAGGGAAGGATTTTTAGCTGAGGCTACGTTAAGGTTTATGGATTACGTCGGCAACGCGCGGCATGGCGTTTATTTGCCGTATCATTACCTTGATAATAGCGAATGGGAAGTTCTGTTCAAGAAAACGGAACTGACGGTTGCCCAAAGAAAAGACATATTGAATTTATACCCCTTCCCCGCGGGATTATTATTTGACAGAAAATTACATTTTTTTGCCGCCCTCGATTGCCATAAGGGACGTTGAATTTGCTTATTTATAAGGGATGTCCTTTGGCAGTGATAGGTTTTCCTGCATATCCACGCGTATCTCATCACGCCTGATCAGATCAGCGTTTAAGGCATTGCGTTTTAAAAAGATCAGCACCTCATCACTTAAATATACCAGTGCCCAGGAACGGTCCCTTATGCGGTTGACAAAAAATTTAAATCCCCAGACGGATTGTTCAGGGGCGAAAACGATCACGTTAAAATGATACTTCCCCTCAAGTTCATGCCAGCGATCGTCATACCACATCATCTGCACATACGTTTTCTTTAAGAAATCCTCAGGAAAAGGCTCGATCCGGTTATCAATAAACAATTTGTACTGCGGGCTTAAATGATAGATCAAATACCCCCCGATGTCGGCATTATTAAAGATAGGACCGGATATCTTCTCCCGCTTAAAAAACTCTCCGGCATCATTTGTACCCGGGACGAGGCCAAGCCTGGGCAATTGTTTCCATTCAAAATTTAACGAAACAGAAACGATGATCCCTAATACCACTAATACGATTTCAACATTCTTTCTGACATTGTCCGTTTCCCCCTTTAACCACCCGCTGTAAAGACACGCCGATAGGGGCATCCAAAAATACCCGAAGAGCCCTATTATCCGGTTGATCTTCATGGCTGCCAGCGACAAGACCAGGGTTAATGAAGCGATGAAAAAATATTTTCTTAACCCTTCCTTCCTGATTAAAAAGAAAAGTGCCGCGCCAAGCATAGCGACTGTAAAAAGGAAATATAATAATAATGTTTTGAAAATACCCGCCTTCAGCAAGGAAAACACCGATAATTGCTCGACGATAGGGTATTCAAAATAGGACCTGTCGATCGTAAAGGGTGCCAGCGCCCCGGCAATTCCCGAAGGATTGATCAGGCACATGCCCAATAGAAGGAAGAATAATTTCAGTAATATGGCCGCTTGTTCCTCCCTTTTTTCGGCACGCGCCTGGCAACAGAAAAGTAGCGTCAGGAATGGCCCCATCACGAAGAATAGATGGGTATTAACCCAAATGATCTGAAGGAAGCAGAGGATAATAAATAAATAGGAGGAGTTTAACCGCTTCTGCTGAAATGAATCGATCAGCCACCAAAAAAGGCCGCAAAAAAGATAACTGATCCCTTCCGGGCGGATCTCACTTCTAAAACATAAGAAAGGGAAACTCAATAATCCAAAAGCACAGCACATGGCAAACGAAGAAAACCGCTGCCAACAGCGGAAAAACACATAAAAAGTAAAAAGCTCAATAAGTAAATAAATAAACCCAAGGCCGGCAAATCCGAAAAAATGCCAACACACAAAACAAAAAACGCCAAACAACCAATGTTCATTGATAAAAGGATACCCGGGATTGGTATAAGTATAGAAATTCTTATACAAGATATCCCAATTGCCCTGCAGGATAAGTTCGCCATTCTTAATATGACGGCCAAGGTCCGATTTGACCAGATCAACGGGAACAGCCAGGCGCCATCCTAACCAGCATAAAATCAGGATAATAATGGCCCACTGTTTCAAGTTCTTGATCTCCACTTATTTGTTCTACATACCTTCTTGAGGCGGAGTAACACTTCCGGAAAGCTGGATTTCGGGATTATTGGCTGGATCCCCTGATATGCCGTTACCACCCTGGTTACATGTTATAGCGGTATTATTAAGACAATTTTCGATGGTAATGGTGAATTGCAATTGATTCGTGGCCGGGTTATCAACGAATGTTGGCCCCGTAGGGTTGAAGATGCTGAATGCCGATCCTAAAAAGGTGTAATTGGCGCTTGCGTTGGTACAGGGAGCGGCAGCCCCGCGAAAAGCCGCGGCCGCGTTAAAAGCAGAGGTGCACCAATTGATCTGATTGGCGTTGATCGTATAACATAACCAAATATCTGCGCCGGTACCTAAGATATTGTTACCAGCCGCCTGATGTATACAGAAAGAATTGGCGTCCCCTACCCCGGGATTTCCATCCGGCTGAACACCGTTCCCGTGCAGGACGCCCAAATCTTTGTTGCCATATTGATCGACAGTTCCGCTGCCTACCGCCAGCGACACGTTAGTCAATATATGGTTCAAGGTTGTTTGTGTCGATGATTTAACCAGATACTTTTGCCCGTAATCCTGATGGTTATTATTCAGCACCATATTAATGGAAAAAATCCCCAAAACGATCAGGCATAAAAGCGCCATTGAAACGATCAGCTCGATCAAGGAAAAGGCGTTTTTGATTAAAATCTTTGTCATATCAATTCCCTACCAGTTTATATTCAGATCAAGTCTGCGGGCAACATCCGCGCCGCAAAAGGCAGCTACGGAGCCATCCGCGCAGGAAACCGAATAACTCAATGTCGTGACACCGGCGACCTGGTTGGCGTTGATCAGATCTGTCGTGGGCCATGTGATGCCGTACACCGCTAATGTTGCCGCGGCAACCTGATGCGGCCCTAATTGCAAGTCAAATGTCGTGCAATTTCCCGCGCAAATGCCGTAAAATGACGTCCCCCCCGCGCTTACGACCGAACGCAATGTATCAAGCACCTGCTTGCCGAAAACAGCCGCTGACAAAGCGTTTTCCTTGTTAACCACCGGTGTGCGCACGGCGTTTAGGGTGGCAAATATCCCCGCGACGGAAACAACAAAAATGACGGATGCCAATAATATCTCCAAAAGAGTGACCCCTCTACTGTTTAAATTCATCATACGCACCTTTATACACATTTAGGATTGCTGGTTGCCACATTTTGAGTTGTGCCGATTGGGCATTCCTGGTTCGCGTTTGCCGCTGAATTGTTAATTTGGACCGGAGCGACCAATGATAATGTAAGTGTCGGGCTGCCGCTGCTTCTTGTTGCCGTACAAGTCGTTCCAGCACAGGCATAGGTATAAGTGCCATCATCCTGGATCTGCAAAGATAAATTAGTATTGATCTGCGCCAAAGAGCCGCAAGAAGCTAAACAAAAGTTACTATTGCCGCCATTGTTATTGTTATAATTCTGCTGGGCGCTATAGATGGCTAATAAATTATGCTGGGCATTGGAAGCCTTGGCTTGTTCGGTAGAAGTGATGTAATTAGGCAGGCCCAGGGCGATTGCAGCGCCGATAATGATAATGACAATGATGAGCTCCATTAATGTAACGCCATGTTTACAGGTCATCATAGTTACACTCCTTATATAAATTTATAACATATAAAGTATGTGTGGTCAAATGCCCTGCCGGGATATTGATGGGAAGATCTATGATAATCCGCAGCCGCCTGGAAGACAAGTTACGGTGACCCCTGTTCCCGCCGCGTTTACCGCTAAGGTTAGGGCGTCTGTCCCGTCATTCCACGTGCATGTGTAATTCGCTCCAGCGGCCGCACAGGCATAATTTACCGGATCAGATATCCCGAGCTTGAGATTACTGTTGATGGTGGCTGTGGTAGTACAGGCTGCGGTACAGTAAGCGTTGGGGTTTTGATCTTCATAATATTTTTGCTGGGCGGCGGCGATCGCCATTAAATTATTCTTGGCCGTTTGCGCTTTAGTCTGTTCTACGGTGGATACAAATACCGGGATGGTAAAAGCCGCGAGGATCCCGACTATTATTAAAACGGTTATTATCTCTATCATTGAAAAACCCTTGTTGGACGCCATTAAATCGCCTCCTCATTTGTAATTATATACCAAAGCTTAATTTCTTGGTAATAAAAAAGGCCCCGCTAAAAGCGGGGCCTTTTGAATAACCAAAAACCAACTAACAAACGCCTACATAAGATACCGTTCCAGCGCAGATCAACGAGGCGGAAGCGGTATTCTTAGTTAAGGTTACCGTACCGTTACCAGCGGTAGCTGTAGCTGTCATGACGTAATTACCGCCAGATGAACCATTAAGCAAACCAGCAATAGCATAGGTAAAGTGAGATGTTTGCGCTATAGCTTGGTTACACAAGGCCAGTTCAGAACCCGGATGGCCCATGACGCAACCTTCAGTAACTGAATGGTCAGCGCCTAATGCCGCGACCGCTTCACCACCCTGGCTTCTTGCGACGTTGCTGAATAAGTTAGGCAGAGCAATGGCAGCCAAAACACCAACTATGATCAAAACAACGATAATTTCTATGAGTGTAAAACCGCCTTTACTTTGTAAGTTTTTCATTAATTTCTCCTTGTATTTGCTATTTTGATGACATAACTGCAGTTTTGATGTTAACTATTGCGTTAACTATCGGGTGCTATCTATCGTTGAAAGTATAGCATGTTTATATTGAGTGTCAACCATTTACAGAAAGATTTTGCTACGAATGGGCCCCCTGGCCAAGCTTGAATAATGGAAGGAATATGGCTATAACGATGGTTCCGATCATAGCCGCCATAAATACAAGCATAAATGGTTCTATCAGGGTGCCGAATCGCTTCATAAATGCTTCTACGTTAGCCTGATAGAATTCAGCCACATGTTTGAGCATTTTGCCAAGTTCCCCTGTTTCTTCCCCAACCTTGATCATCTGGACCGCCATCATGGGAAAAAATCCCGTTTCCATCAGGGAATCCGCCATTCCCTTGCCTTCACGCACCCCTTCGCGCACCTGCATCACCACCAAGGCGCAAGTCTTGTTTTCAACCAGCTTTTCTGTTATTTCCAGGGCATATAAGATCGGGACACCGCTCTCAGTCAAAATCGCCATTTGGGCCGCAAAACGCTCAACAACGATCAATTTAGTGACTTCACCCACCACCGGAAGGCTGTATATGATCTTTTCGAACTGTAGCTCCCCCATGGGGGTTGAAAAATAACCTTTAAGAATAAAAAAAACGCCAAAAGCACCGCCAAAGATCAATAAAATATCATGCTTAATAAAAGCAAAAGTAGCCAGCAGACACCTGGTCATAGCCGGTAAGGTGGCATGCATGGAATTAAATATATCTTCAAATTTTGGCGCTACTACCAGGGCAAAAAATACCACCGCTCCGATACAAACAACAAAAAGGATCAACGGATAGACCATGGCTGAGACAATGGCTGATTTAAAGGCGACTTCCTGCTCCACATGCTGGGCTAATTTATTGAGGACCAGGGGCATTGTACCTGAGGCCTCACCTACTTCAGCCAAAGAGACCCAAAACTGGTTGAATATTTTAGGGTGTTTGGCCAGAGCGGCGCTTAAGGAAGCCCCCTGTTCAATATCATCATGGATTCTCTTAACTGCCGTATAAAGCTCCTTGCTCTGGATTTGTGAAGAGATCACATCCAGACTGCGCAGCATAGTAACCCCCGCTTCAAGCATGGTCGCCAATTGACGCGAAAGGACAAGAAGGTCTTCTATTTTACACTTCTCATGGTCAAACTTGGCATGCTCATCCTTCTTTTTATCATCAACCTTGGGGGCAGCCTTATCCGCAAGCTGACGGATCTTAACAACAAAATATCCCTCACTTTGGAGTTTAAGGACCAGGGCATCTTCGCTGAAGGATTGAACGGTGTCTGTCTTTGTCTTGCCGGAATCGTCTTTGACTGTATATATAAAATTAGGCATATGTTTACGCGGTTGTCACGGCCAGTACTTCATCGATACTGGTAATGCCGCTTTCGACTTTCTTCATTCCCGACTCAAAAAGCGTATCCATTTCGTTGCGCCTTGCCGCGTCCCTGAGCTCGCTGTAACTGGCTGATTTTGATATTAAATTTCGGAGCTCATCGTTGATGACCATCACCTCGGAGACAACGACACGCCCTTTGTAACCGGTGTGGCTGCAATCATCACAGCCTTTGGACCGGTAGATCAAATCGCTTTTGACCTTATAGCTTCCCACCACCAGGCCGTTGGCTTCGTAGGGTTCTTTGCATTTAACGCAAAGCTTACGGGCCAGACGCTGTCCAACGACACCCAGCAGTGAAGGTGTCACTAAATAATGAGGGACACCGATATCGATCAAACGCGCGATCGCCGAAGGGGCGTCATTGGTATGCAGGGTGGACAGCACCAAATGGCCCGTTAAGGCCGCACGGATACAGATCTGGGCTGTGTCCAGGTCACGGACTTCGCCGACCATGATAATGTCGGGATCCTGGCGTAAAAAGGCCCTCAGGGCCGAAGCAAAGGTAAGCCCTATATCGGTACGGACACTCACTTGATTGATGCCGTCTAACTTGAACTCAACCGGGTCTTCGCAGGTCATGATATTCAGGCTGGGATCAAAAACTTCGTTTAAGCAGGAATATAATGTCGTGGATTTACCGCTACCGGTAGGCCCTGTGACAAAGAACAGCCCGTAGGAACTGTTGAGCACCTTGCGGATGGCCTCCAGCTGTTTGGGCTCATAACCTAAATTGACAAGCTCAAGCTTGACAGCGCCCTTGTCCAAAAGACGCAATACAGCTTTTTCCCCATGGACCGTGGGAATGGTGGAAACGCGCAGATCCACCACACGGTCCTCCAGTTTGGCGGAAATAGCACCATCCTGCGGAAGGCGTTTTTCAGCGATATCCATTTTAGCCAGGATCTTGATACGCGAAACTATTGGCAGATGCAAATGCGCGGCCGGCGGGGGTATCTGGTAGAGAACACCGTCAATACGGTAACGGATCTCCAGCCTGTCCTTGAAAGGCTCGATATGGATATCGCTGGCCCTTTCATCAATGGCCTGGCGGATGACAAGGTCAACGAGCTTAACGACAGGCGCTTCCCCGGCCTTGGCGATCAGGCGGTCAATGCTAAGCTCTGAATCCGCAAAACTACCCTTATCCTCCACCTTGCTGGTGGTTTCGCCTTCTTTATAACTTTTCTGGAGGGCCTGGTCGAGTATTGACCCCCCTTCCTTTTCCCCCGCCTCCCTGCCGGTGACATAGAACTCATCAATGGCTTTTAAGATATCCGTCTTGGTCGCGATGATCAAATTAAGATCGCAGCCCGTCAAGATCTTCAAATTATCCAGGGCGAAGAAATCCAAGGGGTCGAATATGGCACAGGTCAGTGAGTTTAAATTCTTGCTTAAGGGCAGGACTAAATTCTTTTTAGCGAATTCATAATTGACCAGCTTTTCCAGGTTCTGGTCCTGTTTGGGCTTGAGCAAGCCGGACATGTAGGAAGCGAAGGGCACCGTCAGCTGGGAACCCAGGGCAATGGCAAAATCCTCTTCCTTGATCGTGCCCACCTGGATCAATATCTCACCGAGACGGCTCCCTTTTTGTTTCTTCTGCGTGGCAATAGCCTCTTGAAGCTGACTATCCGTGAGCAATCCCTGTTTGATTAATATTTCACCGATCCGGATGCGTGCCATAATTTAATATTTTTTCATCTCGTAAGAGTTTAAACTGTCATTAACCTCTTGGCGGCGGTCAGCGATGTCCTTCATTTCCTCATCAGCCGCCGCTGAATTTGACAGGTTATTCCCTTTGAGTGCAGATTGATTAACGTCGTCAATAATATGGGGGGTAAGGAAAATGATCAGCTCACGCTGGTCCTTTGTCTTATTGCTCGAGCGGAACGCGGCCCCGATCAAAGGCAGGTCACCCAAGAACGGAAGCTTGGTCTTGTCATTTTGGGTGTCCTCGCGCATGAGCCCCCCGATCATCATTGTCTGACCGTCTTTAAGTTTCAACATTGAATCGGACCCTTCAGTTTCAGGGTCATAAACCAGGTTGGTCGTCGTTGACACTTTCGATGGATTGGCGGAAATGACCTTTGGAGAAACGGCCAGGGTGATCTCACGCGTCAAAAGATTGGCCTGAGGTGTTACTTTCAGGACGACACCTGTCGTCACCCGTTCAATGGTATAGGTGGTCACCGTGTTGGTGGATGAGGTTGAAGAGTTGGGTTCAACGCTGATAGCCTGATCGGTGGATATTTCGATCTGGGCGGTCTGGTTATTTAAAGTCAGTATCCTTGGGCGTGCCAGGGTACGTGAATCATTGCTCGTCGATAGAAAATTCAATACCGCGGTCGGTCCGGACGGAGAGGAATTAAAAGACCCGGAAGTGATAGGGCCGGAATTACTGGATGAAACGCCGGTGCTGGAACTGGAACTTGAACTTGAACTGGAGCCGCCGGAAGTAGATACGATCCCCCTGCCTATGCCAAACGGGAAATTGGTCGCCTCCTGCGCGCCGGTAAATGACATCAGGGTGGCGCCATAGGTGATCCCCATTTGATCGGCAGTTGTCTTGGAAACATCGAGCATCTCAACCTCAATGAGGATCTGCGGTATCGGCACATCCAGCTTGGCGATCGCGTTATCTATGCTTTCAAATTGGCCGGGTGCGTCGGTAATGATCAAACTGTTGGTGCGCGTGTCTTCGACCACTTTTCCGTCCGGGGAAAGCGCGTCCCTGATCACCGCTTCCAAACCGCCGCTGAAAGTACTTGTCGACGTAGTGGTCGATGAACTTGACGTCGACGCGCTTGAGGTGGAACCCGATGAGGAGCTCGCGGGGGCGATGCCTGATCCAGTGGTGGAAATGGTATTATTAAGCGGCGAAGAGGATACCGTGGCGTATTTCAACTGGTATACTTTTGTGATCAAATTTTTAGCAGTTGTTTCCTTTGCCTTCACGTAAAAAACATTGCTGTTGTTCTCCATCTGATAGCTTAAACCATTGGCATCCAACACCGTCTGCAACGCCTGGTCTAAGGGGATTTTGTTGAGATAAACGGATATTTTCCTGTCCGCGACATCTTCGGAGGCGATAAAGCTCAATCCCGATTGCTGGGAAATAATTTTTAATACATTCACAAGGGCAGCGTCCTTAACATCGATGAAAATGATCTTGGAAGCATCCACATCAGGGTTAATGAAACGGTCTTCAATATCTTCCGACCATACCTGAGCGCCGCTCCAAAGGAACACCGTTGCCCAAAGACATGCTGTCACAACAGTTTTAAACATAATTTCCCCTTAAATTGGTGCCATTACGGTATTTCTGCCTCAGGATTACATTAACTAATAAATATAGACTAATCAACCTTTAAAAAGAATTTTTTCCCCTTGTATAACAACCCTATGCCTTGTTTGGTCACCGTAACAAGCTTGACCCCCTTGCCTTTGATGGTCCCATCCAAAGGCACAACCTCATCATCAATAATAGCCTCATGTATGCCCTCCCCAACAATGACCCCCTGTATCTCAAGCTCCGGAAGGGAAATAACCGGCGGGACATAGATGACAGGTTTAGGCTTGGGGGTTTCAACAGGCTGAGTGTCTGTGTTTTGGACCGGCTCCTGAACGACCGGCTTGGGGATGCCATCATCAAAAGGATTTTTGACGCCGTCCAGATCACTGTTCAATTCCTGTTCCCCCCCGGGCGTTTCATCAGCCATCAGCGGAAAAGAACCCACTAAAAAACATATCGCCAACAAGAATAATTTTATCATGAATGAATAAGAACAGCGCTGATTGTTATTTCAAAGGCGATCGCCCCGTTCTGATCCGGCTGCCCTGCCCAGGAATCTATCCTTAAAGGAAATTCGGACTTTTCTATTTTCCTCAAAAAAAGCACCATATCCTTAAAGTTATCAGCCAACCCGTTAAATTTGACGTTGATGATATCATATAAGCCCTTGTCTTCGCTTTCCGCCGGTGAAAGCGAAGGTATATTGATATGGTATGATTTCGCGTAATTGGAGATCAGCGTGATCAATTCAAATTCATTGATCTTTTTGGGCATGGATGTTTTAAAAGTGGCAAGGGCCTTGATGCTGTCATCGCGGGTCTTTAGGGCATCGATCTTTTGCTGCGCCTGGGTCATCTGGACACGTATTGCCGCCTCCTTGGCATTATGGTCATTAAACATCACCACCGCCCCGATCAGGGACCCTATGATCAAGACGGATTTGATCACCGTATTCTGGTGATCATTGATGATCTTGGACAGCTGATTGACGTCAAGGTTCTTTAAGTCCATTTGTGAATTTAATTGATTAAAATCAACCATAAGATTAGGAGCAATGGATTTTAAATCCAGTCACTTGCCGCCCCTCCGATTCTTCCAGGTTTAAAGAAACCGACACATCCTTGATAAACGGCGATATATCCTTGTCATTCTTGAAATCCGAGAATATCTGGTTGACGACCTTAATTTCCTCGCCGGAATCTTCTTTATAGACATCACCGGCCATGTCAATGGTCATATGCGTGTCATTCGGATCGGTCTCATTATATTTTATATCCAGCTCTTTTAGCTTGGCACCTGTGGGCAGATGATCGGCCACCTTGAGCAGGACCAGCACCACATCGCTTTTCATCCTGATATTCTTATACGACGCAAGCGTATCGTTATTCTGCTGGATTTCAGTCTGTATGCTGTCCGCCGTCGCATATAAATAGTTGCCCTGTTTGGCGGATAATTGTTGATATTGCTGCTGGCTAACCTTTAACTGGACCTGAAACAGGACATAAATGCCGACCAGGGAAATGATGCAGATCAAAAGCACGAACAGGATCTCCTTGTACATCATGATGGTTTCGATCAGATCGGTTCCGGACTGGGATTTAACGGATTTATCCTTGATGAAATCAAAGCCCGAAAGCGATGGCACACTCGGAACTACGCCGGCGCCCATGGCATAAATGGTATCCATATCATTGCTTTGCCCGGGCTCAGCCATCGTGATGATCGGGGCTGTTTTCCTTACTTTTAATTTCAGCTCTGTTTCGAGGAGGCTGAACAGGTCCTGGCCGACATCCTCACCGGATACCAGTATCTGATCGATCCTGTCCCCGCTGAATTGCCTTGAATAAAAATCGAATGAATTCGCCACCTCATTGACGATCTTCAAATTTAAAGTTTCCACAGGGTCATGGGCCTCTTCAGTCAGGGCTTGTGAACCAATGGGAAAATCACGGATGAATTGCGGTATCCCGCGGTCAATGAAACATATCCGGCCTAAATTCTTGTCTAAGATTAAAAATGCGACCTGTTCCTCCGGGGTGATCTCTTTTTTGGACAACAAAACCTTGACCAGGCTCACCACGCACGGTTCACAATAATTAACCGTGACATTAGCCTGTTTGAATATCCGTTCATAACGGTCCAGGGATTCAGTGCGCACGGCAAAAAAGATGATCTGAAGGCGTTTGACCCCATTTTCCGTAAAAGGGATCGTATAAAAGACATATTTCAGGCTCTGGATATCAAGGGGCAAATACTTCTTGGCTTCAAATTTGATGGTGTTGGGGATATCATCCTGTTTGACAAAAGGGATAACAAAGGACCGTAATATGATCTCCTTCATGGGCATGGAAACATAAAACAAGCCTCCCAAAACATTATGCTCCTGCAGCATCCTTTGGAAAACAGTGGTTATTTGGATCTCTTCGGTAAGATTGGAACTAAACGGTGAGGAAGCGGCAGACTTTGCATCCAACGGTAATGATATTATCTGGCGGGGGGCATTCTTATCAATTTCAACTAATGTTAACTTCTCTTCTCCCCAGTAAAAACCTAATCTTTTTAAAGAAGGCATGGTTTTCAGGTTCCGTTATATAGAATTTAAATAAGATACTCTTTTTATTAGACAATATAAGAGAGGTGTTGTCAACGGCGTTTCAATAAAAATGAAAGAATTACAGGAAGGAGTCGTAATTAGCGGTAGCGATCCAATTGGCGATGCCGAGAGGACTTCCGTAATAATTCAAGGTTATATTATAAACCCTCCCTTGGATCATCATGGTCCCAACGCCGATATTCGATGAGCCGGTAGCCAAGGTGCCATTGGAAAAGGCGTTCCAGAAGACGCCTTTAGCCAGCTCATCGGAAACGATCTGATCTATCTGCTGCTGGGCAGAATTGGTCTCATTCAAGCTTTGGGTCAAAATGCCGACACTAAAAAGCATGATGATGATAGCCGTCATCAGGACGATAAATAGGACTACCCCTGATTCATTATTTATCCTTTTTAGCTGAGGGAACATGTTTCTCCGCTTTCAATTTTGATAACTTCCGCATCGCGGGCAATGCCCGGGTACTTTTTTAAAATAATCAAAATACAGATAGCCACAGAACCCGCACTGACAAAAGAATTCACGATTACTCAAACTCTTCGCGCGTCCTTCGCTTAGAGTATAGAACACCCAAAGAATAATCACAACCCCTAAACTTAATGTTATTCCCAGGGCTACGATGACATTAAAATCCCAGATGATCATAGGCAAAAGATTTCGACGGATCCCTAAGCGTGATCCAGTGGTTAAAATAAGACGCTTCAAAGTGGTCAAAAGCAAACCGATCGGACGATTTACTTTGCTGCCAATCAACATCCGCCCTGCTTGAAGTGTCCTCAGCGGGAATCGCACCCACATAAGTAAAAGTCGCGGGAGGCCTTGGAATAGGCGCGGAAAACCCAACCCAAACGATACTAAGGACGATCACATGGGCAATTAAAACACCTATAAAGATCTTAGAAAATCGTGCTGACATTGACATTTGCCCCTGATATGCCGCGGCATAGATCGAGGATATCCGCCACGCGGCCCATGGAAGCTTTGGCATCCGCCTTGATCATCAAAGCTACCCTCCTGAAATTCCCCTTGGACAAATACCGCCTGAGTTCATTTAAGGTAACCACCCTGCCGTCGATATAGATCACATTTTCACTGGTAACCGTGATCACCACCTGCCCGGCCGGTGGGCTCTCCGCGTCCCTGTACGAGGGGAATTCCATCTGCACCCCCGAAGGCCTGGCAAATATGGTCGTGGACATAATTAAGATCACCACCATCAACACAAAATTGAAGAAACCGACCGCCAATATCGGATGAAGGATGTTTCCTTTGATCTCAAACCGTTCAAGGCTCATGATAGGGTTTCCTTGCTTGAGGATTCTGATTCCGAGACCGCCTGCAGGATCCCGACAGCTTCGCTGATCGTTTGCTCAAAAGCGACGATCACCCCATTGACCCTGCTGGCGGTAAAGCTATAAATGGCGAAACTGATGATCCCAACCGTTAACCCGGCCGAGGTTGTCACCAAGGACTGCCAGATACCTGACGACATATCTCCGAGGCTCAGCGGATTAAGGGCATTGGACCGCATTTGCGCGGCGTGAAAAACCACGCATAAAGCCGTCGTGGTGCCCAATAAGCCCAGCAAAGGGGCCGCATTGACGATAAAAGCCAGCAAATTTAAGCGCTGCTTGACGACATGGATCTCAAAACCGGCCGCTTCCTGCATTGAAGCTTTGATGAGGGCAACCGAAGAACCGAATTTCATAAGGCCCGCTTTGCATATATTCCCCAAACCCAATGGATTTTCCTCACAAATGTCAAGCGCGTCCTTCATGCGGTTCTCCCTCACGGCCTTAAAAAAAGCAGGCTTGAATTTCTTAATGTCCCTCTCAATGACGCTCAAAAACAGGAATTTTTCAATGCCTGTCGTAATGGCCAGCAGAGACAGCAAGAGGATCGGCCACATCATCGGGCCGCCCCTTAACAAAATACCCCAAGCGTTGAAAAAAGCAACTGTCATATTCTCCCTCCGTTAGAAATGCGGCCTCAACTTCCCGGCGTTGTTTTTGATCCAGTCCAATCTCTCCTGGGCAAAGGTGGCTTCAGGGGTATTCAACTGGATGATCTTTTGATAGGTGACACGGGCCGCTTCCCAGTCCGCGCCTTCTTCATAGATCTTGGCGACGCGTAAGTAAGCTTTCACGTCCCATTCAAGCTCATTGGGATACAGGTCCGGGATCTTTAAATATTCAGCGATCGCTTCATCGGTACGGCTCATCAATTCCAGGGTATCCGCCAGATTAAATTGGATCTGGGCGCGGTCGATCTGCCCCTGCTTGCCCGCGAGCGCGTTTTGATAGACCGCTATTTCCTTCTCATAATCCTGCGCGTTGCGGAAAAGCTGCCCCAGTTTTAAATAAGCTTCGCCGGCATATTCGGGCGATGTGGCGATAATGCTTTTATAGGCCGCGATCGCCCTCTGCGGGTCAAGGTCTTTGGACATGATGCCGGCGATGGCGATCCTGGTCTTTCCCGTCAAGGTCCCGTCGCGGGAAGAGATCGCCCGGTACTGTTCCAGGGCACTGTCCGAATGCCCCTGGAACTCATAGGCCTGTCCCAGCTCATAATGGATCTGGTCCATCTGCGGGGAATCGGGAAATTCGTCAATGATCGTCTTGTAATAATCAATGGCGGTATCCGCGTCGGCATTCTTCAGGTAATATTGGGCCAGCCACAAAAGGGCTTCAAATTCCGTATCGGTTTTGGGGTATTTATAAACGATCAGCTTGAACCTTTGGACTGCCTGCGCTTCCTGCCCCATTTCAAACTGACATTTGGCGATGCCGATATCGGCATTTTTGGCGATATCAATATCATTGGGATAAAGCCTCAATATCTTCTGGAACACATTCAGGGCCTCTTCCGGCTCCCTTAAATTTAAATGGGACAATGCCAGGATGTAATTGGCTTCGGGGGTAAATTCACTGGGGCGGGACAGGCTCCTGAGATAATGGCTCATCGTATGGACACTTTTTCGCCAATCACCCCTTTTAAAACTGATCACCCCCATGTAATAATTAATATCCTCGAGATATTTGCTGCCGGAAAAATTGTCCTGCAGGTTTTTAAAATCAACCAGCGCGGCGTCGACCTTCCCCGACTTTAAAAACGCGATCGCCTGGCGATAAAGGACATAATCCATCATGTCATTGCCGGGAAACATCCTTTTGACGCGTTCGTACATGCCCGCGGCATCATCCCATTTATTGCTTTCCTGATAAACATCCGCCATTTGGATCAACGCATTGGCGCGGGCGTCCGGGTCCTGGCTATGGTCGAAAACTTCCTGAAAATGGCTGACAGCATCGGCGGTATGCCCCAATTTCAGCTCGCACCAGCCTAAGCCGAATTGTGATTTTTCAAAAATATCGGGGTCTTTTTGGTCGGACAGGCGCATATAATCCGAGCGCGCCTCATCGTACTGTTTTAAAAGGTAAAACACATTCGCCCGCCCTAAATATCCCTGGGGCCAATGTTGGCTCTGGGGATAACTCTGGATGAAATCGGTAAAAAGCACGACTGCCTGTTCATAGGCGCCCTGCTCGTAGGCCAGGTTGGCCTGTCCTAACACCACATCCTCCGCGGATAGATCTTTGGCCTTGCTGAAACCCTTGGCTTTCTTAAAAACATTCTGGGCGTCATTAAATCTGTTTAATTTGATCAAGTCCCAGCCTTGGGCCGTATACGCGGACAGTTTCAAGGCGTCATCACAATTGGAATCAATGGCTTTTTGATAATAATCCGCCGCAGATTCAAACTTGTTAAGGTAATAAAAGCTTTCAGCGATATTGAAGTTGACTTCACACAAATGATTGGACTTGGGATACCTTTCCGCGTAGCGCTGAAAATCCTCCCGCGCGTTTTTTAAGCTTCCGGAATTATAATCACATTCCGCGACCTTTAAAGACGCGTCCTCGCTTAATTGATTATTGGGGAACGATGATGTCAGGCGTAAAAAGACTTTCTTGGCCGGGGCATATTCCTTTTGCTGAAAAAAAGACCAGCCTAAAGAATAGTAGGCCTGCGGGACATAGGGGGATTGGGGAAAATCATCGATCACCGTCTGGTAATCGCGCTGGGCTTGAGGCAGGCGGTTTTGTTTGAGATAAGTTTCCCCCCTCCAGAACAAAAGCTCATCCCTTTTGGGTGTCTGCATGCTTATTTCTTCAAACAAGTCCAACGCCTTGTCGTAATCCCCCCGCAAAAAATCACATTCCCCCAATAATAATTTGGCCGTGGTTAAGTTCCTGCTTTCGGGGAATTTATCAAGGAAATCCTCCAGATACCGTTTGGCCACATCGCTAAAACCGTCATTAAATGCCTGCTGGGCCGCGGATAATAGATCAGATTCCGTGCTTTGGGCAAAAACCGGATGAGGCATGCACAAGAAGGCAATTAAATAAAAATAAGAAAAATAGCGACGCATAAAAATATTATACCAATTTTACCTAGTTTTGTTCATGAATTGTTTCAAGTACTGGCCGGTATAGGAGGACGGATGCCGCACGATATCCTCCGGCGTACCCGCGAAAACAAGCTCCCCTCCCTTGTCCCCGCCTTCCGGCCCGAGATCGATGATATAATCCGCGCTTTTGACCACGTCCAGGTTATGCTCGATCACCAACACCGTGTTACCGCGGTCGACCAGGCGCTGCAAAACCTGAAGGAGTTTGTCCACGTCGGCGAAATGCAGGCCCGTGGTGGGCTCATCCAAAATATAAAAGGTCCTCCCGGTGGCCGGTTTGCACAGTTCGCTGGCAAGCTTGACCCTTTGCGCCTCTCCTCCGGATAGGGTCGTTGCCGCCTGCCCTAATCGGATATAACCCAGGCCCACGTCATTGAGCGTCTGCAAAACGATCCTGACACGCGGGATGCTCTCAAATAATTCCAGGGCCTCAAGCACGGAAAGGTTAAGCACATCCGCGATATTCTTGTTCTTGAATTCGACTTCCAGTGTCTGGTCGGTAAACCGCTTGCCTTTGCATACCTCGCATTCAACATACACATCAGGAAGGAAATGCATCTCTATTTTTTTGATCCCGTCGCCGCCGCAAGACTCGCAGCGTCCGCCCTTGACATTAAAACTAAAACGCCCGGGCTTGTAGCCGCGCATCTTGGATTCGGGCAATTGGGCGAACAGGTCACGGATATCGCTAAACATACCGGTATATGTTGCCGGATTGGAACGCGGGGTGCGGCCGATCGGCGACTGGTCGACCACGATGACCTTGTCAATATGCTGGATGCCTTCGATCTTCTTATATTGCCCGCGCGGCACCTTTGTCCCGTATATCTTATGGACCAGGGCGTTATGAAGGATATCCGTGACCAGGGTTGATTTGCCCGAACCCGAAACGCCTGTCACACAGACAAAGGTCCCCAAAGGTATGTCCACATCCAAATTCTTTAAATTATGCTGTGCCGCCCCTGTTATCCTTAAAAATTGAGTATCGATAACGTTGCGCCTTGAAAGCGGTTTTTGGATCTGATACGCCCCGACCAAATACTGTCCGGTCACGGATTTACGGCATTTCAAAAGACCTTCGACAGCACCGGCATAGATCACTTCTCCGCCATGCTCGCCCGCGCCGGGCCCCAGATCGATCACATAATCCGCGCGGCGGATGGTTTCCTCATCATGCTCAACGACGATCAGGGTGTTCCCCAGGTCGCGCAAGGCATGCAAGGTGGCTAATAGACGGTCATTGTCCTTTTGGTGCAAACCGATGCTCGGCTCGTCTAAAACATAGATTACCCCCACAAGCCCCGAGCCGACCTGGGTAGCCAGGCGGATGCGTTCGGCTTCGCCGCCGGACAAAGTAGCCGAGCGCCTGTCCAAACTCAAGTATTCAAGCCCCACATTGATGCAAAAATCCAGGCGGCGGTTGATCTCCTTTAAAATTTCCTCGCTGATGGTCTTTTTATCCCTGCTCAAATTCAAGTGGCTGAAGAAAAACTTGGCCTCTTTGATCGAAAGTCCTGTCAATTGGGCTATATTCTTATCGGCAACCTTGACCGATAATGATTCCTTCTTCAGGCGCAGGCCCAGGCATCCGGGACAGGGCGATTCGGACATAAACGACGCGATTTCCTCTTTAAGCCATTCACTGTCAGTTTCTCTGAAGAGCCTCTCCAGGTATTTGATCACCCCTTCAAAAGGCCTGCCCCATATTTCGTCACCGGAGCCGTAAAAGACGATATGTTTGAACTTTTTATCCAGATCTTTAAAAGGCAGCCTGGCATCAACCTTGTAAACCCTGGCCATTTCGCGTAATACCGCGCGGTAGTACATCATGTAGCCGCGCTGGCCTTTTTTCCAGGGAGCTATGGCGGTTACCCAAGGTTTAGCAGTATCAGGCACCAGAATGATGGGATCGATCTCCATCTTTGTCCCCAGGCCGTTACATTCAGGGCAAGCGCCGTAGGGAGAATTAAAAGAAAAAATACGAGGTTCGATCTCGCTTAAAGAAGTGCCGCAATCCGCGCACGCGTATTTTTCACTGAAGATCTGGTCGGCTTTCTGTCCGTTAAAATCCACCATGACCATGCCCTCGCCTGTCTTCAGGGCCGTTTCAACAGAATCTGACAGACGTTTTCGGATATCCGGACGGATGGTCAGCCGGTCTACCACCACCTCGATATGATGGATCTTATACTTATCAAGCTTGATCTCTTCGCCCGTCTCATAGATCTTGCCGTTGACGCGCATGCGGGCAAAACCGGATTGGGCGATCTGCTTGCCAATATGGCGGTACTCGCCTTTGCGGCCTCGGATCAGGGGCGCCAGGATATTGATCTTTGACCCCTGGGGATTTTCTAAAATTATATCCACCATTTGCTGGGCGCTTTGCTGCTCGATCACCTTCCCGCAGGAAGGACAATGCGGGGTGCCGATCCGGGCAAACAAAAGGCGCAGGTAATCATAGATCTCCGTCTGGGTGGCCACGGTTGAGCGCGGGTTGCGGCTGACGGTCTTTTGCTCAATGGAGATCGTCGGAGAAAGCCCTTCGATATGCTCAACCGACGGTTTTTGCAACTGGTCCAAAAACTGGCGGGCATACGCGGATAAACTTTCCACATAACGCCGCTGGCCTTCGGCATAGATCGTATCGAAAGCCAGGGATGATTTGCCCGATCCGCTTAACCCGGTGATGACCACAAATTGATTGCGGGGAATGGTCAGATCGAAATTCTTAAGATTATGTTCGCGCGCGCCGCGGATGATAATGCTGTCTGATTTCATAAGAGCCTATTGTATATAAAAAAGTCGTGACAGGCACGACTTTCTTTTATGAAAGTTGTGCCTGTCACGACTTTTACCCTGCTAATGACTGCGGCCTGATTAAAAAACGGGCCTTATTTGCGTTTCTTGGTGGCTTTTTTCTTGGAAGTCTTCTTGGCAGCCTTTTTCTTCTTGGTGCCGCCGCGGACCATCTTGGCGCTTGAGATATCGCCCTGTTTGTCGATGAAATAAAGATAACCTGTTTCCCTCTTAATGCCTACCTTGGCAACTTTCTTGGGGGCGCCGCCTTTTTTGTCGCCGCGTGCCATCTTGGCAGAGGAGATATCCCCTTGCTTGTCAACGAAATAAAGGAAACCCTTTTCTTTCTTGACGCCAACTTTAGCAACTTTTTTAATAGCCATGCTATTGTCCTCCTTGTTGATGGTTGATTATAATTTCAGGTGCCTATTTTTACTCCCTGAAAATATTCTTTTAACGTACGCACCGCCGATAAAACCGCCAGATAACTGGTTTTTGGATTATCCGGGCAAACGACGTTTTCTGTTTTGGTGACCAGCCGGCCGAATTCACCGATCACTTCGATTTCATGAGAATTGACCTTAAACGTCGGTGACGTGGAAATTCGAATTCGCAATTTATCTTTAGCGTTGGAAGCCAGGGCTATGGTGGCGGCCACATTGATATTTTGGGGGAAACATTTGACCGCCTCACGCACATTGCCTTCAAAAAGGACGGTTTCCTTTTTGATCTGGGATAAGTTGATCCGGCGTTCCTGGACATAGGTGTTATCGGCAAAACCATAAATGGGTTTGCGGGTCGTCAAGGTGACGCTGTCGATGCGCTGCAGGCTGGCGGCTTTAATGGCATCGATGCCCGCGATGGCCCCTGACGGGATAAGCACCCTGACACCCTGCTTTAAGGCCAATTTAAAAATAGATCCCCCTTCAATGAATTTTCCGACGCTCATAACCAGGACGTCCTTTTTAGCCAAAAGCGCCTGTCGCACCAGCTGATGCGTGTCAGGGGCGTTGACCGCTTCGATCACAAGCTCGCTGGCGGCCAAAAGTTCCTGATAGGATTTTTTGACGACATTCTTTTGAGGTATATATTTTTGGAGATTGATCGATTTGGAGGGGTTGATATCAAAGAGGGCTGAAACGACCGCGTGTCCGCTGCATTGCGTTTTGATACTTTTGGCGATGCGCGAACCGATGGCCCCGCAACCTAAGATACCTACCTTGATTTTTGATCTGTCTTTAGCTTTTAATGGGAACAATGACATTATCAATAAGCCGAGTTCTATTAAAAAATACCGATAACGCGACCAATACCCTGCCTCGAAGAGTCCTTAACGGCTCAAGGGTATTTGCATCCACACATGCGACGTATTGAATCTTTCCATCAGAGCATTCCCTGATCATTTTGCTGATACCGGCCAAGATCCGGGAAGAACTTCGTTCCCCTCCCTGGATCTTTCTGGCGGCCTGTTTTAAAGCTTTGTATAAGACCGGAGCCTGCGAGCGCTCCCTGGCCGTCAAAAACACGTTGCGCGAACTCATCGCCAGCCCATCAGCTTCACGGGCTGTCGGCACCACACGGATGGTGACCGGAAAATTCAGGTCCGCAACCATTCGCTTTAGCACCACCACCTGCTGCGCGTCCTTCTGCCCCAGAAACATCATATCCGGCCGGACCATGTTCAAAAGTTTCGCGACAACCGTCGCCACTCCCTTAAAGTGCCCGGGCCTGAATTTTCCGCACAGGGCGTCTGGGATTCTTTCTACGTCGATGTATGTCAAATAGCAAATTGGATAAACGACATTATCCGACGGAATAAAAAGAATGTCAACATTTTCTTTTTTGATCTTGGCCGCGTCGCGTTTAATATCCCGAGGGTAAAGGCTTAAATCTTCCGCGGGGCCGAACTGTTTGGGGTTGACATAAATGCTCACCACACAACAATCACACTCTCTCTTGGCGCGGCGCATCAATGACAGGTGCCCTTCATGGAAATACCCCATCGTCGGGACAAAGCCGATCTTATGCCCCGCGCGGCGGTTCTTGTCAATGATGTGACGCAGCTGTTTTAAGGTTTTAACGATGCGCATAACGCCGGGTCTATTTCTTCCAATGGACGCATCACAAAATCACGTTCAAGCATTCTGGGATGCGGGATCAAAAGCCAGGGAGTTGTTAATTTGACATCATCAAACAATAATATGTCTATGTCAATGACACGCGGGCCGTTGATGCCACTCTTGACGCGCCCTATTTTACGTTCGATGGCCTGTGTCAACACATGCAGTTCTTCAGGCGTATGGCTGGTTGAGGCCTTCAGGACCGCGTTAAGGTATTTGCCCTGCGGGATACCGCCCACCGGATCTGTTTCGATGATGGCCGATAAAGCGGCGATCCTTAAGCCGCAGGCCTTGAGTTCCCGAACGGCCTTTTGGATATATTCAAGGCGGTCTCCTAAATTTGAACCCAATGCTAAGTATACGGTCGACATTATAATATTTTGGCTAATCGCTCGACGACCAGATGAATGCGTTCGGTGGGCAAGGTCAGGGACATGCGGACATAGCCTTCCCCCGCTTTGCCGAAGCCAATGCCGGGTGTCACCACTAAATCCGCTTCTTCAAGGAATGCCTTGGCGCAGCTCATTGAATCATTGAACTTGGAAGGCAATTTGGCCCAGACATAAAACGCGGCCTTAGGGGGATCGATCTTCCAGCCGATGGCGCGAAGGCCGTTGATCAGGGCATCACGTCGTGTCTGGTATTCGACGCGCATATCTTCTATATCGCGCGGGTCCATATTCAAGGCGGCGATACCGGCGTATTGAATGGCGTTAAAGACGCCCGAGTCGCAATTTGATTTGACACGGGCCAGGGCAGAAACCAGCGTCGGATTCCCACAGGCCCATCCTAAACGCCAGCCGGTCATGTAATACGTTTTTGAAAAAGAATGGAATTCGATAGCAATATCTTTGGCGCCGTCCACTTCCAGGATACTGGGCGGCTTGATGCCGTCGTAATAAACTTCGGAATAGGCCAGGTCTGAGACAATGATGATCCCCTTGGCCTTGCAGACAGCCACCAGGTCCTGATAAAATTTCTTATCCGCTGTGGCCGCGGTCGGGTTATTGGGATAACAAACAAATATGGCTTTGGCGTTCTTCAAGGCTTCAATATCTTCCATTCTTGGCAAAAACCCATGCGCTGCCTTTAGCGGCAAATACTGTATTTTACCTCCGGCGAAAGTCACCGCCGCCTGATAGGCAGGATAAGCCGGCTCGGTCAGGACAACCTTATCGCCCGGATTGATGATCCCCAGCGGCAAATGCGCTATGCCCTCCTTGGATCCGATCAAGGGATAAATTTCCGACTGGGGCTCTAATTCAACGCCAAACCGGTTCTTAAACCACTTGGCGATCTCCAAACGCAATTGCGGGACACCCGCGTCAAAGGGATAATGGTGATTGTTGACATCCTCAGCGGCTTTTTTAAGCGCGTCAATGATCGCCTGATGTGTACGCTGGTCAGGATCGCCGACGCCCAGATTGATGATGTCACGGCCTGCGGCTAAGGCCGCGCGGCGGGCCTTGTCGATCTCAACAAAAAGATACGGCGGCAATGATTTTAACCGGTCGGAAAATTCAATGCTGAATGAAGTTTCTGTAGACATGCCCCAATCTCCTTATTTTAATCCCAGTACATCCTGCATATTGAACAGGCCTTTTTTCTTCTTCGAAAGGAATTTCGCGGCGACCAGGGAACCTTCGGCGAAAATATCGCGCGTCTTGGCATGGTGATGGATGGAGATCAGGTCCGCCGGACTTTCAAAATTGATCGTATGGTCCCCGATGACTTCACCTTCCCTGATGGATGAAATATCCTGGACCATTATCTTTGCGTACTGTTCGGCGATCTCAGCCATGGTTTTGGCCGTGCCTGAAGGCGCATCTTTTTTATGAACGTGATGCGTTTCGCTCAAAGTGATCGCGTAATTATTCCCGGTCACCTGGGCGGCCTGGCGGATCAAACCAAAAACAAGATTTACGCCCACCGACATGTTTGAAGAAAACACAATGGCGATCTTCGCTGATGCTTTTTTGATCTGTGAGATCTGCGGCTTGGAAAGCCCGGTAGTGCCGATGACCATGTTGACCCCGTAACGCTCGCAGGATTTTAAATGCGCGATCGTCGCCTCAGGTGTTGTGAATTCAATAAGCACATCACTGCCCTTTAAAGCCACATCTTCAAAATGTACCGTTATATTATGGGACAGCAAAGGCACATCAGGCCGGTTCTTGTTCTCCAAAAGCGCCGAGATCTTGAAAGACTTATCAAGCAGCGCCAGGTCAGTGATCCGTTGGCCCATCCTTCCCTGGCAGCCGGAAATCGCAAGTTTGATCATCTTTTTATCCTTTTATCAATCCGTAGGCCTTTAAGGCTTGTTTTAATTTTGCCAAATTGGCATCTTCCATGTCACACATCGGCAGGCGCATTTTCCCGGAACACAACCCCATCAGCGAAGCCGCTGTCTTAACGGGGATCGGATTTGTTTCTATGAACAGGGCGTCTATCAACTTAAGTAATTTAGCGTTGATCGCCAGGGATCTCGTATTGACCAATTCCGACACATCCTTGGGCACGATATTGGAGGCAACGGAAATAATGCCCACCCCGCCCATGGTCAGGATAGGCAAGGTCAGCGCGTCATCACCGGAGATCAGCAAAAAATCCTTTGGGCAGAGCTCACGGATCTTCTTCATCTGTTCGAGGTTCCCGGAGGCTTCCTTGACCCCGATGATATTCTTGATCCCCGCAAGCTTAGCCATTAGGTCCGGTTCAATGTTCTTACCGGTACGGCCGGCAATATTATAGAGAATGACCGGGATATCAGCGGATTCGCTGATCGCCTTATAATGCAAATAAATGCCTTTATTCGTCGGCTTATTATAATAAGGAGTTACGACCAAAACCGCATCCGCGCCTACCTTGGCGGCGTGCCTGGTCATATGCACGGCCTCAGCCGTGGAATTTGATCCAGCCCCGGCGATAACAGGGACCCTTTTGTTGACGGTATCGACGCACAGCTCAATGACACGCGCGTGCTCTTTTTCAGTCAATGTCGGAGACTCGCCTGTCGTCCCGCAAGGCACTAATCCATGGATGCCCTGGGTAATTTGCCAGTCAATGAGCTTCTGATAGGCCTTTTCATCAATGCCGTCAGAAGTGAATGGTGTGATCAAAGCGGTAAAAGCGCCGTGGAATCTTTTTCTATCCATTGTAGTAATACTCTCCTTTTGCGATCAGCTTCGCTGAGCCCTTGAGCCACACGTTGTCTATCTTAAAGCCCTCATCCAGATCGAAAGTAATTTCCAGGATCTCCTTACTCGCTGTTGAAACCTTGATAAAAGCGCCCTTTTGCTTTTTGACGCCGGGGTGATTATGAAGGTAGGCGACCAGGGCTGATGCCACCGCCCCCGTCCCGCAGGCCAGGGTTTCCGCCTCGACCCCGCGCTCATAGGTGCGGACCGATATCATGCCGTCCCGCGCGTGTTCAACAAAATTGACATTGGTCCCCCGCGGCGCGAAACGCTGATGATTGCGTATCAATGCTCCCAGGCTATTGGCATCGACCTCCTGTAAGCCGTCAACAAACACGATCGTATGAGGGACGCCCGTATCAATGTAATGCACTTCCAGTTTTTGCTTGCCCACCGTGATATTCAAATTCGGCCGGTAATCCTTGGGGTTTGACAGGCGCACCCGCGCCACCTCCCCCTTGGCCTCGGCCAGTATCTCACCGGCGATAGTTTCCATGCCGAACAATTCTTTGACCGGCTTTTGATTGGCAACGATATAGGCGGCCATGCAGCGGGCCCCGTTGCCGCACATCTCGGCCTCGGAACCGTCCGAGTTGATGATACGCATCCGATAATCTGATCTCTCGGATTTATCCAGGACAAGGACACCGTCAGCGCCGATGCCATTTTGGCGCGCGCAAACGGCTTTCGTGAATTTGGCATAATCAAATTCCTTGCGCGCCTCAATGACGATAAAATCATTGCCGGCCCCCACCATTTTAACAAAAGGGATGTTTACCATTTGATGATCCGTTCTCCGTGCAGCAAATCCTTGAATTTCTCACGCTCTTTGATGATCTTGAACTTTTTTCCCCTGACCATGACTTCCGGCACGCGCGGACGCACATTGTAATTGCTCGACATCACATAACCGTAAGCACCGGCGCTCATCACCGCCAGCAGGTCATTCTTTTTGACCAGAGGCAAAAGACGGTCGTGGGCGAAAAAGTCCCCGCTTTCACAAATGGGGCCAACCACGTCAAATTTTTGTTTGGCGCCTTTGCTTTGCGCCAAAGGAACGATCTCATGATACGCGTCATATAAAGTCGGGCGGATCAAATCATTCATGCCTCCATCAACGATCATGAATTTCTTCATCCCGTTGTCTTTGATATAAAGGACCTTGGTCACAAATATCCCGGCATTGCCGACAATGAAGCGCCCGGGCTCCATGATGATCTTCAAGCCGGTTTTCTCCAAAATTGGCACAACGCGATCCGCGTACTGCTGGGCTGTTTGTGGATTTTCATCCTTATAAATGATCCCCAGGCCTCCGCCGATATCCAAATATTCAATCTTGATCCCGTCGCTTTTAAGCTCATCGATGAAGGCAACGACTTTTTTGATGGCCCCGACAAAAGGTGTTCCTGACGTTATCTGTGAGCCGATATGGATATGCACCCCGTTGATCCTCACATGGCTGTATTTCTTATGGACCTTGAAGATCTGACGGGTGGTTCGCAGGTCAATGCCGAATTTCTTTTTTAAAGAACCGGTGTTCGTATATTCATGCGTCGGCGCCGGGACATCGGGATTGATCCGAAGCGCCGCCTGCACCCTTTTGCCCATCTTGATGGCGATACGGTTGATCTCCGCCAACTCCGGCTCAGATTCAACATTAAATAATAAAATACCTATTTCAATGGCAAAAGAAATTTCTTCCTCGGTTTTACCTACTGAAGCAAATACGATCTTCTGGGGATCCGCCCCGGCCAGCAAAGCCTTGCCTAATTCACCGATGGAAACGATATCCACACCCGCGCCCAGGTCCACGAGGCTCTTAATGACATTCAGGTTGCCGTTGGATTTCATGGCAAAGCAAATAAGCGGGTCAAGCCTGGCAAAAGCCTTTTGGATCTTTAAAAAATGGTCGGTGAGCGTCTTATAGCTGTAAAGATAAAAAGGCGTCCCCACACGTTCGGCGATGGATGACACCTTGACATTCTCACAGTAAAGCTGCCCTGCCTTGAATTCAAAGTCATGCATGTAACTTCTTACTCCAAATTTTAAGCTGTCGGGCGACCAAACCCGGATTAGTCGACCCCAAAGAAGATTTAATTTTAACAGACATTTGGGGATTGAAAAGTTTTTTTACGCCCGTGTCCAGCACCGGCGAATATTTCTTTAATTCGCTTACGCTTAACGAAGTGATCAGTTTTCCTTTATCCAGGCATTCACAGACCATCCGGCCTAAAATATCATGCGCCTCGCGGTAGGAAACGCCTTTTTTGACCATATGGTCCATCACATCAACGGTAAAGAAATTCTCATCAAGCACCGCCTTGGCCGCGTTGTCCTTTTTGACCTGTAAGGATGCAAAGATCTTGCCGGTCACCAATAGCATGAATTTAGTCGTGTTGACACAATCAAACAGCGCTTCTTTATCCAATTGCAGGTCACGGTTGTACGTCAGCGGCAGTCCCTTTAATAAAACATGGATCTGGGTTAAATGCCCGATGATCTTGGCCGAATTGCCGCGGACCAATTCCAGCACATCGGGATTCTTCTTGTGCGGCATGATCGAGGAGCCGGTGCAGAAACTGCTGTCGATATCAACCAGATCGAATTCCCTCGATGACCACAGGATCAGGTCCTCGGCAACACGGGAAAGATGCGTTGAGACCATGGCGCAATCACTGATAAGCTCAACAATAAAATCCCGGTCGGAAACTATGTCCATGCTGTTGGCCGCGACCTTGCTGAACCCCAAAAGACGGGCCACATAGGCGCGGTCAGTCTTAAGCGATGTGCCTGATAAGGCACAGGCGCCCAAAGGCAGGGTATCCGAACGTTTGGCGCAATCCAAAAGACGCGATTTATCACGTTCCAGCATCTCGACATAAGCCAGCATATGGTGCGGCAGCAATACCACCTGGGCCGCCTGCAAATGCGTGTACGCCGGGATAATGACATCCTTGTTCCTATTGGCAAATCCCAGGATCGACTTTTGCAAATAGGTGATGGTTGATATCAGCTGGACAATTTCATTGCGGCAATATAGTTTCATGTCCAGGACAACCTGGTCATTGCGCGAACGTGCCGTATGCAATTTATCCGCCGGTTTACCAACGATCTTCTTAAGCCGGTTTTGGATATCCGTGTGGATGTCCTCGGCTTTGGGGTCATACATGAACTTGCCCGATTCGATCTGGGAAAGTATTTTCTTAAGGCCCGCGACGATCTTGGCCGCGTCCGATTTGGGAATGATCCCCTGTTTGCCCAGCATCATGGCATGGGCCATTGATCCTACCACATCATATTTGGCCAAACGATGGTCATAGCTGATGCTGAAGGTAAAAAGATCAGCCCATGGGTCAGACTTTTTAGTGAACCTGGCACCCCAAAGTTTAGTCATAATTGTCCTTAAATTAGTACGGCATGCCCCATATCCGGATAAAACCCTCGGCTAATTTGGGATCGAATATATCCTTATCGCCGTACGTTGCTAATTCCTCTTTGTAACGAGAAAACTTCGATTTACGCCCTACCACCTGACAGCTTCCTTTGAATAATTTCAGCCTCACAACACCGCTGACACGCTCCTGGGTCTTATTAATAAACGCGTCTAACTGATGCCTTAAAGGCGTCTCCCACAATCCGTAATACGTCAACTCGGCATAGCGTGGTGAAATCAATTCCTTATAATGCAAGGTCTCACGGTCAAGCACCATGGCTTCAAGCTCTTTATGAGCTGTTAACAGGATCGTGCCTGCCGGATTTTCATAGATCTCCCGCGATTTGATACCCACCAGACGGTTCTCCACCATATCAACACGCCCCACGCCATTGCGTCCGCCATATTCATTGAGCTTGATGATAAGATCAACGGGATTATACGGCTTTCCATTGACCTTGACCGGGATACCTTTGGAAAATTCGATTTCAACGTACTCCGGGCGGTTGGGACATTTGACCGGATCCTTGGTCATCGCGTATATTTCTTCAGGCGGCTCGATCCAGGGATCTTCCAGGACGCCGCATTCAATGGAACGGCCATACAGGTTAATATCCGTCGAATACGGGCTCTTTTTGGTCACATCTATCGGGATCTTATACTTATGCGCGTATTCGATCTCCTGCTCACGCGTCTTGAATTCCCATGTACGCAAGGGGGCCAATAATTCCAGATGCGGCGCCAATATCTTGGCCGTCACTTCAAATCGCACCTGATCATTGCCCTTACCTGTTGAACCATGGGCTATCGCCGTTGCTTTTTCTTTTTTAGCCACCAATACCTGATGCTTGGCGATCAGCGGGCGTGACAAGGCAGTGGCCAGGAAATATTTTCCCTCATAGACCGCGTTGGCTTTTATGGCCGGATAAATATAACTCTTAACAAATTCCTGCTTCAAGTCAAGGATGTAAACTTTAGAAGCTCCGGTTGCCAGGGCACGCTTTTCGATCGCCTTAAAATCACTGCCCTGCCCCACATCCGCCATGAAGGCGATGACCTCATAGCTTTTATCTTTAAGCCAGCGGATAAGGCAGCTGGTATCCAAACCACCGGAATACGCGAGCACAACTTTTTTCATCGGATGATCCTTTCATGACACCAATTTCAACAACACTGCTTTCTGCGCATGCAAACGGTTTTCGGCCTGGTCAAAGATCACCGAATGTTTCCCGTCAATGATCCCTGCGGTGACTTCCAAACCGCGATGCGCGGGCAGGCAGTGCATAAAAATATAATCCTTATTTGCCGACTTAACCATTCCCTCATTGATCTGGTAACCCTTAAATTCTTTGATCCGTTTGGCTGTTTCCTTTTCCTGGCCCATACTCACCCAGACATCGGAATAGATCACATGAGCGTCCTTAACAGCCGCTTGGGGGTTGCGCCCTAATTCAATGACGCATTTATTCTTTTTAGCGATCTCTTTCGCATGGTCCACGATCTCTTGATCTGGATCATACCCCGGGGGGCCCGCGAAACGCACATTGATGCCCACCTTGACACAGGCGATCATCAGCGAATGAAATACATTATTGCCATCGCCCACATAGGCCAGGGTCAATCCTTTAAATTTGCCAAATCGCTCACGGATGGTTTGAATATCCGCCAACGCCTGGCAGGGATGATACAGATCGCATAAGGCATTGATCACTGGCACATCCGCGTGCTGGGCTAATTCGGCGATATCTTTATGATAGAAAACCCGGGCCACAATGCAATGCACATACCGCGACAAGGTTTTGGCCACATCATGGGTCGTCTCACGCTTGCCTAAATTGATCTCTTCCGGCCCCAAATAAAGGCAATGCCCGCCTAATTCATATACCCCCACCTCAAAAGAAACCCGCGTGCGGTTAGAAGGCTTTTGAAAGACCAGGGCCACTGATTTCCCCTTCAGATCTGTGCGCAATTTTCCCTTTTGCTTTTTCAGGCGGTCAGCTGAATCTATCAGGCCTAAAATCTCCTCACTGGAATAATCCAGTAACCTGATCAAATCGCGTTTCATAAGCTTGCTTTCTGGGGCTGGGCTGCAACAGCCTCAATGGCCGTATCCAATAAATGGACAGCCCTGTTAATTTGCCGGCGGGTCACATTAAGCGCCGGCATGATACGAAGCACATTGCCCTGGGTGCAATTAATGATAAGCCCCCTGCTGAAACACTCCTTGAATATCGCCGTTCCGTCAGCCGTCAACTCAACACCTATCATCAGGCCCAAGCCTCGCACTTCTTTGATGATGCCGTGTTTAGATTTCAATTCATTTAATTTTTCGATCAAATACGGCCCCTGGGCTTTCACGTTCTTCATCATCTTTTCCGCGTAAATAGCTTTGATAACACCTAACGCGGCCTTGCAAACCAAAGGACTGCCTGCAAAGGTCGAGCCATGCATGCCAGGCTTAAAAATATCCGCCAATTCCTTCTTAACGATCATGGCCCCGATAGGCAATCCTCCACCCAAAGCCTTGGCCAAACACATGATATCCGGCGTAATGCCAAAGTGCTTATACGCGAATATCTCACCGGTCCGCGCCATGCCTGTCTGGACCTCATCAAGGATGAGCAGGATCTTTTTCTCATCGCAGATCTGGCGTATCGCTTTCACATATTCTTTGGAAGCGATATTGATCCCGCCTTCGCCCTGTATCAGTTCGATCATAATGGCCGCAGTCTTATCATTGACCGCGGCTTTCAACGCGTTTAGGTCATTGAAAGGCACATATTTAAAACCTGGGACAAGAGGCTCAAACCCCTTTTGGTGTTTGTGCTGACCCGTCGCTGACAATGCTCCTATGGTACGGCCGTGGAAAGCGTTGACGGTCGTGATGATCTCGAATTTCCTGCCTTCGCCGTACATCCGGGCAAATTTAATGGCAGCTTCCACTGATTCGGCCCCGCTGTTGCAAAAAAATATCTTCCCTTCAAAAGCGATACGGATCAATTCTTTGGCTAATTTAGCCTGATGGGGGTTATACAGATTATTGGGGATATGGATCAGTTTCCCGATCTGCTCACGCACCGCGCCCATGACCTTGGGATGGCAATGCCCTAAATTGCTCACACCCCATCCGGGGAAGAAATCCAAATATTTCTTACCATGGATATCCGTCAGCACAGACCCTTTCCCTTTGACAAAGATCGCGGGCATACGCGTATATGTCAGAAGGATGTGGTCATTATATTCCTGGAGAATTTCGTCGGCTTTCATGATTTTACGATCTGTGTCCCAACCCCCTGGTCCGTAAAGAACTCCAAAAGCAAGGCGTGCGGCATCCGGGCATCGACAATGTGGGTTTTGTTGACCCCGCCGCCCTTTAGAGCCTCAACGCATGAATTCACCTTCGGGATCATGCCTCCGATGATCACAGAGCTTTTGATCAACTCAACCACTTCGGCCAAGGTCAGCGTTGACATCAGCGTGCCGATGTCTTTTATATCGCGCATCACGCCCGGCACATCGGTCAGGAGGACCAATTTTTCCGCCTTCATCGAATTCGCGATGGCGCTGGCCACCTCATCAGCGTTGACATTATGCGACTGCTTGTCCGTTGTCATGCCCATGGGCGACACCACCGTGATCTGCCCTTGAGACAAATGCGATTCCAAATGCTCTTTGTTGACCGAGGTGATCGTTCCCACAAACCCCAGATCCTTGGCGGCCTTTTTCTTTTTGACAAAGATAATATTCTCCTGGCCCTTAAGGCCGGTGACGTCGCCTTTGAAAGATTTGATCTCAGCGACGATCTGCTTGTTAAGCTTTTCCAGTTCCTCACCGACGATCTTGAGCGTTTCTTTGTCCGTCACACGGATGCCGTCGACAAATTCGTTCTTTAATCCCTGCTCCTTCATGCGTGCCGAGATATGCGGCCCCCCTCCATGCACGATGATGATACGGATGCCCACATAGGACAAAAACACGATGTCCTGCAATACATTATGACGGATCTTGGGATCGTCCAGGATGCTCCCTCCGTATTTGATGACAAAGATCTTGCGGCGGAATGCATGGATATAAGGTATAGCCTCGATCAAAACCGAAGCTTTCTTAATGAATTGGTCCATCAGTTGTATTCTCCGTTGATACGCACATATTCATAAGAAAAATCACAGGTATAAACCGTGGCGCTGGCACGTCCCAAAGGCAATTGAACAAAGATGGAAATTTCCTTTTTATTGAAGGGAGAAAAAGTGATCTTCATATTGTATTCGTTGATTTCATCAATGCCCAAAGAACCAACAGCCGCGCCCACCCGTCCCCAATTAGGATTACTGCCGAAAGCAGCTGTCTTGACCAGGGCGGAGTTCGCGATGGTCTTGGCGATCTTCCGGGCCTGGGCCTCAGTGGCGGCTCCCTTGACATTGATGGTCATGAATTTGGTCGCCCCTTCGCCGTCCCGGACGATCTTCTTGGCCAGGTCAACGCAAACATACTCAAGCGCCTGATAAAACTTCTTAAAATCCCCGTCTTCTTTAACGATCTTCTTATTGCCGGCCAATTGGCTCGCCTGCAGGGTGACCATGTCATTAGTGCTCATGCATCCATCGACTGTAATACTGTTGAATGACCGCTCGGTCGCGCGCTTAAGGGCGATGTTGAGCATCCTGAGCGAGATCGCGGCATCCGTCGTAATAAACCCAAGCATGGTGGCCATATTAGGCTCGATCATCCCTGAACCTTTACCGCAACCGCCGACCATCACCTTTTTACCGCCGATCATTATTTCAACCGCGATCTCTTTGACGATCAGGTCCGTAGTCATGATCGAACGGGCGAATTTGCCCCCACCCTTGGCGCTTAAACCTTTGATCAGCATGGGTGCAGCATTAACAATTTTATTATAGGCCAGTGGTTTGCCGATAATACCTGTGGAAGTGACCAAAACATCTTCAGGAGCGATCCCCAGAAGCTTGGCCACGATCGTTGTCGACCCTTTGGCATGTTTCAAACCAGCCGCTCCGGTATAACAGTTGGCATTGCCGGAATTGACCAAAACCGCGCGGCCGACACCTTTTTTTATATGTTTCATGCTGACAACCAGGGGCGCCGCCTTGATCGAACTTTTGGTGAAAACAGCGGCGCAAACAGCCGGGATTTCCGAAACAATGATGCCCAGGTCCGTCTTGCCAGAACGCTTGATGCCCGATGCCAGGCCATTGGCTAAAAAACCTTGAGGCGCGCATACTCCGCCTTTAATAGTCTTCATAATAACCCCTCGACTTCATTAAATCCGTAGATAATATTCATATTCTGCACCGCCTGCCCCGCCGCCCCTTTAACCAAATTATCAATGGCTGAAGTGATGACCGCCATTTTCTTGTCTGGGCTGACAGCCAAACCTATATCACAAAAATTGGTGTTGGCCACATTCTTGGTTTCCGGCTGGCTTCCCATCGGAAGTAGGCGGATAAACGGCTCTATCTTATAAAATTTCTTATACAAACCATGCAGTTGATTTAAAGTGATCCCATCCTTTAATTGCACATATATCGTGTTTAATATTCCCCGCGTTATGGGCAGCAGGTGCGCCACAAAATGGATACGCGTGGCACGTCCGGCTAATCGCGACAGATATTGCTCGATCTCAGGCGCATGTTGATGGCTTAACACCTTATACGCCTTAAAATTCTCATTGGCCTCAGTAAATAGCCGGTCTATCGTGGCCTTTCGTCCCGCACCCGAAACACCGGATTTGGCATCCACTACGATCGACTGAATATCTTTGCGCGTGGAGACCAACGGGGCCAGCCCCAAAATAGCGGCTGTCGGATAACAACCGGGATTGGCAATGAAATCAGCACCCTTGATCTTCTGTCGGAACAATTCCGGCATGCCATAAATGGCCCTGCTTAAATTCTTCGAATCCGTATGCTTGTGAGCATACCATGTTTCATAAAGTTTGCCCGATTTCAGCCGGTAATCCGCGCTTAGATCGATCACTTTAAGCCCCGCTTTTAACAATTTCGGCGCCACACTCATGGATTCTGTATGGGGCAACGCCAAAAAAACCACATCGCATTTAGCCACGGTATCTTTAATATTGAACTTCTGGCAAACCAGTGTCGTACGGTTTAAAAATTCCGGATAGATCCCGGCCATGGGGCCATGCGTGCTATGGGCCGCCACATAGGTCAGCCGTACGCCAGGATGCTTTAAAAGCAAGGAAAAGACCTCCTTGCCCGTATAACCGCTGACACCCAAAATACCTGCCCTTATATATGTAATAGTGTTTTTCATAAGCTATTAGACTAAATAAAAAAGCCCATCTCGTCAACGTATTTCGAAGGGAGATGGGCTCTATTATTTTATATTTTATTGGTCGTTAACGTTTAACCCATTGGAATTTACGGCGAGCTCCCTTTTGACCGGGTTTCTTTCTTTCTTTCATTCTGTCGTCTCTGGTCAAACAGCCGGCCTTTTTGAGGATGCCGCGGGTTAATGGATCGCAAGAAATGATGGCGCGGGACAGGCCTAAACGGAAAGCACCTGCCTGGCCGGTTGAACCGCCGCCGGTAGTGCGCACGGCGATATCGAATTTGTTTTCCAAATTAACTAATTTCAAAGGGTTCAAAATCAAGATACGGTCCGTTTCACGGGGGAAATATTCCATGAATTGGCGTTTATTGACCAAAATGGTGCCGGTCCCAGGAGTTAAGACAACCCTTGCGACTGAGCTTTTGCGACGTCCTGTACCTGCGTATTTAACAACTTCTACCATTGAATTCTCCTAAATTAAACGGCCAATGCGATAGGTTTTTGTGCCGCGTGCGGATGCACATCCCCTTTATAAACTTTCAATTTTGCTGTCTGCTTGTAAGCTAAGGCACCGCTTGGGAACATACGGGAAACAGCCAATTCAAGGACCTTCTCCGGAGCTTTATCCAGCATCTTCCCTAAGGTCATGGCCCTTTGTCCGCTGGGATAACCCGTGTAACGGGTGTAGACCTTATCCGTTAATTTCTTTCCGGTAACCCTCACCTTTTCAGCATTAATGATGATAACGGTATCCCCGGTATCCAAAAAAGGTGTAAAAATGCGTTTGTGTTTGCCGCGAAGCACAGAAGCCGCCTTGGCCGCGACCTTGCCTAAGATCTGGTCCTTGGCATCGATCACAAAACACTTATGTTCAATTTCACTGACTTTTGGTAAATACGTCTTCATAGATATCGCCTTAAATGTAAAATTCCCCAAAATTAGGGAAAGTCTGTCCGTTACAAGATTATAAAATATAACATCTTTGCGCTAAATGTCAAATATTTTTAATATTTTACCGCCATGAGGCAAAGACCTTCTGCGGGGGCGGTTTTGCCGGCGGCTTTCCGGTTTTTAGCCTTCAATATTTTAGGCATTTCCCCTGCTGGCAATTGACCCGCACCGATGGCTAAAAGCGTCCCTGCGATATTGCGTACCATCTTGTAAAGGAAACCGTCAGCCGTGACATCAATAAGGACCAGGTTCCCTTGTTTTTTTACCATGATCTTTTTAACCATGCGTACTGTCTCTTTTTCAGCCCGCAGCGGATCATACGCCTGAAATGATTTAAAATCATGGCGGCCAATTAAATATTTTGCCGCCTTACGCATAACGGAAATATTCAAAGGATACGGGAAATAATATACCCTGTCCCTTAAAAATACCGAACGGTATTGACGGTTTAAAACCGTATAGCGATAGGTTTTTTCTTTGACGCTGTACTGGGCATGAAAATCACTTTTAACTACTTTGGCTTCAAGCACGGTGATATCCGCCGGCAAAAGACTATTTAAAGCCCGCTGGATCTCCAAAGGCTTCATGCGCGTATCCGACTTAAAAGAAAGCACCTGTCCCTGGGCATGCACCCCGCTGTCCGTCCGACCTGAAGCAATGACCTTGACCGGTTTTTTGAAGACCTTTAAAAGGACAGCCTCAAGCTCTCCCTGGACCGTACGCTCTCCCTGGGCTTGGGTCTGCCATCCGCAAAATCCCTTGCCATCATATTCAAATGTGACCTTAAAATTCCGCATATTAAAAAAGGCCTCTATAAGGCTCTGACCCGCCGTTAACGGCTTTTAAGAACGCAGGGAAACTCCTTGGAGGAACGGTCATTTCCGAGACCTTTTCATTGGTCACATCCTCAAAGATCATCGTCATTCCGCGCTTGCCTTGATCGTCGACAAAATGCTTGACGTAAACACTAAAATGCGAACCCAGGTAATCCCATTCAACCAAACTCTGAAGATTAGCCATAGAACCATTCCCTTTATTTAAGTGACGGTGAATCCACCAGCACCACGGTTGGATGAATTTCTTTAAAATATTTTAAAGACCAGTCCGTGGGAAACAGCATCACCAGGCGGTCCTGATTATCAAGGCCGAGACCTGCGCCGTTGGGAAGGATCGGCAGCAAATCAGCCTCTGAATGGGATTGGACCCATCTTAAGATCTTCCAGGGCATGGCATTTAAATTTGATTCCGCGCCATACTCATCTTTAAGGCGGTACTGCAGGACTTCATATTGCAACGGCCCCACCGCGCCCAACAATGGCATGCTGTTCTTGGGCACCTTCAATTGAAAGGACTGCACAATGTATTCTGCCAAAAGATGGTCCATCCCCTTGCGAAAAGCCTTATACCCCGAAGGAACCGCGTTCTCCAGGAAAGCAAACGATTCAGGCGCGAAAACAGGTATCTCGCCATAAATTATACCCGGATCCTCGGTGATGGTGTCTCCGATCCTCAAATCATTCTTTGTCACAAATCCCACAATATCTCCAGGATACGCTTCGTTGACGATCTCACGGTCACGGCCAAAAATATTATGAGAATCTGAAAGTTTGATGTCTTCCTTGGTGCGCGCGTGTTTGACGCTCATATTCCGGGTAAACTTACCCGAGCAGATACGCACAAAGACAACCTTATCCCGGTGCAAAGGATTCATATTGGTCTGAACCTTAAAAACAAAGGCGGAAAAATCAGGATTGGCGACATCGACCAAACCATTCAACGAATGCCTTGGGCTCGGGGCCGTTGAGAATTCCAAAAACCCGCGCAGCAGAAGCTCTACCCCAAAATTATTCGTGGCACTCCCAAAAAATACCGGCGTTTGTTTGCCTGTCAGCACCTGATTTAAATCGAAATGCCCCTGGGTGGCGTCTAATATCTCTATCTCTTCAACCACTTCCTTATATACACTTTCATGCAAATTGCTTTTAACAAACGGGTCTTTAAGGTCATGCACGGAAACCGGCGCCATGAAAGCCCCTTTACCCAGACGTTCAAACATATGGACTTCTTTCGACCTTCTGTCATAAACGCCTTTAAAATCTGGCCCATTGCCCAAAGGCCAGTTCATGGGATAGGCTTTCAGATTCAAAACATTTTCTAATTCATCCATCAATCCCAACAGCGGACGGGAAGGACGGTCAAGTTTATTCATGAAGGTAAAAATCGGGATACCCCGTTTGCGGCAGATCTCAAAGAGCTTGCGTGTCTGGGTTTCGATCCCCTTTCCGGCATCGATCACCATCACCACCGCGTCAACGGCCATCAACACACGGTAGGTGTCTTCGGAAAAATCCTTGTGCCCCGGCGTATCAAGCAGATTCAGCCGAAACCCGTCAAAATCAAATTGCAACACTGTCGAAGAAATGGATATCCCGCGTTTTTTCTCAAGCTCCATCCAGTCCGAAGAAGTATCACGCTGGCGTTTATTGGCGGTGACAGAACCTGCCAAACCAATGGCTCCGCCATAAAGCAAAAGCTTTTCGGTGAGGGTCGTTTTACCGGCGTCAGGATGCGAGATGATCGCGAAAGTTCTCCTGCGCGCGGTTTCCGCGGCAATGGCTGGATCGATTGTTCTCATTTTTCTATCTCTATGATCTTATTCCGTGAAGCATGGCCCGAAGATATTGATATCCTTGAAGGCGCCTGCCCCAAATATTCGCTTAACGCTTTGATCACCGCCTGATTGGCGCTGCCTTTATCAGGGGCTTCCCTCACCCACACCTCATAGTGGTCCGCGTCCTTTTGGAGCACTTCTATTTTCTTTGATTTGGGATGAGTTTTAACAGAGATCTTCAAGTAGCTTTTCCAACCCTGAATTTCTTACCCTTGATCTTGCCCGCGTTCAAACATTCGATCACATGATTTATTTTATCATGAGTGATGGCCACATAGCTATTGACCTCTAAAATATGGATCTTGCCAACTTCTTCTGCTTTTAAACCAGCTTCCTTGGTCAAAGCGCCTAAAATATCGCCGGGACGGATATTATCCTTCCTGCCTCCGCTGATATAGATCGTCGTCATGAAAGACCGTAAAACGAACGGTTTGATCTTTTCTAATTTATTGAGATCCATAATGACACAGTCGGTTTTTAAATAATCGCTGATGTGCCTGAGCATGGAACGCTCTTGATGAGAATATAGGCTCAGCGCCAAACCTTCCTGTCCTGCCCGTCCAGTCCGCCCGATGCGGTGCACATAAAGCTCATGGTCTGAAGGCAGGTCATAATTGATGACCACACTGACGTCTTTGATATCAAGCCCGCGGGAAGCAAGGTCAGTGGCTACCAGGATCCGGCAGCTTTTATTATCAAATTTGATCAGGATCAAGGTCCTCTCCTGCTGTTCAAGGTCCGAATGGATCTGCAGGGAGTCTATCTTCTTGGTGCGAAGCAATCCCGCCACCTTGTTGCAGGATTCGCGGCTGTTGCAAAAAATAATGCAGGATTCGGGGCGGTATGAATTCAGCAATCGCAGGAGCGCATCGTTCTTTTCTTCTTCCACTTTAAAGAAAAATTGTTTTGTTGTGCCTGTCTGATGCTGTGAATCAATGGTTATCTGCGCGGCATCTTCCTGAAGGCTGGCACTTAATGTCTTGATGCCATGCGGGAACGTCGCTGAAAACAGCATGGTCTGACGGTCGACAGGGATAAATGAAGTGATATGGTTGATCTCGCTGATGGTGCCCATTTCAAGAAGACGGTCAGCTTCATCAAAGACCAATACCTTGATATCTGACGTGATCAAGACCCCTGTCTCAAGCAATTTTGTGATACGGCCCGGGGTTCCGACGATAATATGGGCCCCCTGCTTGAGAGACTTGACCTTGTGGCGTTCTTCCGATCCTCCTGAGATGGCAAGCACCTTGATATTACTGGTGAAACGCGCCAGGCGGCGGATCTCGCCGGCCACCTGCTCGGCCAATTCACGGGTGGGAACGATGACCAGGGCCTGAGGCATGTGGTTCTTTAAATCTAATTTGGACAGAATACCCAGCGCAAAGGCGGCTGTCTTTCCGCTGCCGGTGTTGGCCTGCCCGATAAAATCCCTGTTGCTTAGAATAAACGGCAGGCCCTTTTCCTGGATAGGCGTCATTTCCAGATAACCCAATGACCTTAGATTATCGAGCATGACCTGGCTTAAACCGACATTCTTAAAATCCTTTGATGTTCCAACCACCATTCGCCTCACTGACTGTAAATAAAAAGCCCTGCAAATTTATTCAATCCGCAGGGTTTTAGATTGCTTCAATAGGATTATTTGCCTTTTTTCGGTTTTCTTTTCTCTTTGTTACGGGGACTTTTGTCTCCCATATCCACTCCCTCTCGTTAGGAACTGCTTTAATGATGGAATGATTCTACACGTAAGACGCGAAATGGACAAGATAAATAGCTATACGGTGTATTTATGCCTGCCAAAATTGCTTCGTCTCCACATCCATGATGGTAAGCTTGGCCCCCCAACCTCCGCCGGTATCCAAGGCCCAGATATTGCAGTATTGCTGGGGTTCTTTTTTCCCGAAATTGATCGTAGGCGTGTGGCCGACATAAACCTCATCGTAATTCCCGAATTTATGGCCCGGCTCGGTTTTGTGCAGTTGCTGAGCCTGTTTAATTAGATTTCTGTCCCAGATCAGGATATCCTTGGATGTTTCAGCGAGCGCACGTTGGGGATCAAAGCCGGCGTGGACAAATAATCTGTTGTTTTCAAGAAACCAAAGCGGAGCTTTGGAAAGGAATTCAATATGCTCCTTGGGCATCCCATTTTTATAAGACTTCTCCGTAAGAGCCCCGCCCTGTTCCAGCCATCCTAAAGGAGGCTTGCCGCTGACGGCCCACTCAAGTGTCCAGGCATCATGATTCCCGAGAATGTAAACACAATGGGGGATAGTCAAAAGAAGATCGATGCATTCTTTGACCTTTTTGCCGCGGTCACAAACATCCCCCAAAGAGATCAAACGGTCATTCTTTTTGTCGAAATGGGATAATTTAAGGCATTGCAGCAAGGCCTTATGGGCCCCGTGAATATCGCCGATAACAAAGGTTTTCATTTAGAGGCTCTTGATCAGGATTTCCGCGATCTGGACAGCATTGAGGGCTGCCCCCTTGCGGAGATTATCTGACACCACCCAAAGGTTCAAACCATTGGGAATGGAAATATCCTCACGGATGCGGCCGACAAAGGTATCATCAGAACCGTCAGCCATGATCGGCATCGGATATCGGGAAAGCTCGACATCATCAATGACCTTGACCCCTGGCGCGTTACTCAGCAGCTTGATCGCCTGGGCCCGGGTGATCTTTACCTTGGTCTCGATGTTGACAGCTTCGGAGTGGCTGTTTTTGACAGGTACGCGCACACAAGTGGCCGTGACCTGGATTTTTGGGTCATGGAACATTTTGCGGGTCTCATTGACCATTTTCATTTCTTCCTTGGTGTAGAAATTATCCACAAACACATCGATCTGCGGGATCAGGTTATTCGCGATCTGATGCGGGAATTTATTAAAGGTCTTGATGCCCGCCAATTGGTCTTCCAGTTCAGTAACAGCCTCGGCACCGGCTCCGGAAACCGCCTGATAAGTGGAAACCACGATACGGGTGATCTTGCCAAAATCATGCAGGGGCTTTAAAGCCACCAGCATTTGGATGGTTGAGCAATTGGGATTGGCGATGATGCCCTTATGCAACTTTATATCTTCAGGATTGACTTCCGGCACCACCAAAGGAACATCAGGGTCCATGCGGAATTGTGAGGTATTGTCGATCACAACCGCACCGGCTTCGGCCGCGATAGGCGCCCAAACCTTTGAGATCTCGGCCCCTGGTGAGGACAAGACAATATCTATATCTTTGAAGATTTCCCTGGTCAATGGGACATATTTGATGCCTTCCAATTCACCGTCAGCACCGCTGGGTGAGATCAATACCAGTTTATTAACGGGAAAATTCCGCTCTTTGACTATACGGCACATGCATTGACCGACCGCTCCGCGGATCCCCAAAATAGCTACATTAAATTTTTTCATTTCAATGCTCCTGCGACCATGTCACCTATTTGACCGGTGGAATAGCCCATTTGGCCGATCAGCATGGATTTCATTTTTAACATCACCGACTGTACGGCCGCGTCAATCGCTTGGGCGGCTTTTTCTTCTTTTAAATGCTCAAGCATCAATTTAACGGTAAGTATCGCGGCCAACGGATTGGCCACCCCCTTACCGGTAAATTGCGGGGCGCTGCCATGGACCGGCTCAAACATACTGACACCACCGGGATTGATATTTCCCGAAGGTGCCACCCCCATGCCGCCCTGTGTTACCGCGGCCAAGTCAGTGATAATATCACCGAACATATTGGTTGTCACGATCACATCAAAACGCTCGGGCGCTTCGATCAAGAAAATGCACATCGCGTCCACGTGAAAGTAATCTACCTTGATCTTGGGGTATGATTTGGACATCTCCCCCATTACCCTGTCCCACAAACCAAAAACATTGGTCAGGACATTGTTTTTACCGCATAAGGTCAATTTGCCGATAAATCCGGCTTTTTTATCTTCTTCGCTTAAGCCTTTCCAGGGAGATGTGGCATGGCGTTTCATCACATATTCAAAAGCAAATTTAAGACAACGTTCCACTTGCTTGTGTGAATACACCATTACCTGGGTGGCTATCTCATTATCTGTGCCTTTATCCTTGACCTCACCCTCGCCGGTGTATACATCACCGGAATTCTCACGCACCACCACATAATCAATGTGCTCAGGGCCTTTATTCTTGATGGGTGTGGCCACATTCTGATATAAACGCACCGGGCGCAAATTGATATATTGCTCTAAGCCAAAACGCAGTTTCAATAATATCCCGCGCTCCAGGATACCTGGTTTTACTTCAGGGTGACCGACAGCCCCCAGATAAATGGCATCAAAAGCCTTGAGGCTGTTTAATTCCTCATCGGAAAGAACCTGGTTGGTCTTCATATAGCGCGCGCCGCCAAAATCAAAGGACTTGCGCTCGGTCTTAAAGCCGAATTTAGCCCCTGCCGCGTCCAGGACCTTAAGGCCCTGGGCCACGACTTCCGGGCCGATCCCGTCGCCGGGGATGATAGCTATTTTATAGGTTTTCATGGCAGATATCTTTTAACGACCAAGGTGGCGTTGTGGCCTCCGAAGCCAAGCGAGTTGGACAAAGCCACATTCACCGGCATCTTGCGGGCTACATTGGGCACATAATCCAGATCACAGTCCGGGTCTGGCGTTTCATAATTAATTGTCGGATGCACGATATTATCACGGATCGATAAGATACATGCGGCCAGTTCAACCCCTCCCGCCGCACCCAACAGATGCCCGGTCATTGATTTTGTGGAAGAAATGGGCACCTTCTTGGCATGTTCACCGAATAATTTCTTGATCGCCAGGGTTTCGATCTGGTCATTGAGTTTTGTCGAAGTTCCGTGCGCGTTGATATAATTGATATCCGTCGGTTTTAATCCCGCGTCCCTGATCGCCAGTTCCATGGCCTTAAGCGCTCCCAATCCTTGGGAATGAGGCGCTGTGATATGATACGCGTCCGACGTGCGGCCATAACCGGCTAATTCAGCCAGGATATTGGCCCCGCGGGCCTTGGCAAACTCAAGGCTTTCCAGGATAACGATCCCGGCACCTTCGCCCATGACAAAGCCATCACGGTTTAAGTCAAAAGGACGGCTTGCTTTGGTTGGTTCATCATTACGTTTTGACAAAGCTTTTAACGCGCAAAAACCGCCTAAACCAAGTTTGGAAGTGGCGCTTTCAGTCCCGCCGGCGATCACCACATCCGCTTCACCATGCTGGATCATGCGCATGCCTTCACCGATACAGTTATTGGCCGTGGCACAGGCGGTGGCAATGGCAAAACAAGGGCCGGTTGCACCAGTGCTGATCGATACATGCCCAGCCGCTTCATTGATGATCATGCGTGTGATGAAAAAAGGTGAAATGCGCCCCGGGCCTTTTTCCAGATATTTATCATACTCTTCTTCCGCGGAATAAATGCTCCCGATACCGGAGCCGATAATGACCGCGGCGCGCGAGGTATCCATTTGACGGATATCTAATTTAGCGTGGGCTAAGGCCTCATTGGCAGCCACCACCCCGAATTGGATGAAACGGGATGTGTTTCGGGCATCTTTGGAATTAAAATGCGCCAGGGGATCATAATCAATGACGTCCCCGTTCATACGCGAGTCAAACGCAGACGCGTCAAAATGGCTGACGGTGCGTACCCCGCTTTGGCCTTTGATCAAAGCCTGCCAGAATTTATCGACCCCTGTACCGACGGGTGAAACCACCCCGATACCGGTAATGACCACCCGTTTATTTAGATTGCTCATTTTAACCCCTATTAAAGATTTGCCCCTGAGCCATCTTGTTTAAAGCCAAGATGCAGGGGCAAGCCGTGAAAACGAGAACACTTGGGCCAATTTAAGCGTTCGATTTTTCTTCAATGTATTTGATCGCGTCACCGACGGTCTTCATTTTTTCCGCATCTTCGTCAGGGATTTCCACGTTAAATTCCTCTTCCAGCGCCATAATAAGCTCGACGGTATCCAGGGAATCCGCACCCAGGTCATCCACAAAAGAGGCATTCGGCGTAACTTCTTCGGGCTTGACACCCAGCTGTTCCGCGATGATTGTCTTGATTTTGCTTTCTACTGCCATGTATTCCTCCTTGATTAGTCCAACCTATTATATCGTCACTCCGCCATCCACCACTATAGTCTGTCCGGTAATGTAATTGGCTGCCGGGGATGCCAGGAACATACATACACCCGCCACATCTTCAACCTCGCCAAACCGTGATAACGGGATCTGTTCCAGGATCTTCTGAAGCATCGCTTCAGGTATTTTAGCTATCATTTCCGTATTGATGAATCCTGGAACGACTACATTGACCGTAATATTTCTGTGAGCGAATTCCTTGGCTACCGACTTTGTAAAACCGATGATACCCGCTTTACTGGCCGCATAGTTAGCCTGACCGATATTGCCATTCGTACCGCTGATCGATGAGATGCTGATGATCTTGCCCTTGCGGGCCTTTAACATCACCCTGGCAACGATCTTGGTAACGTTGAAAGTCCCCGTTAAATTGATCTTAATGACCTCATCCCAGTCATTTTCATCAAGCCTTAAAAGCAAATTATCACGCGTAATACCTGCGTTGTTGACTAATATATCAATGCGCTTATGAATGTCAAGAATTTTATTAACAGTTTCTTGAACGTTGGCCAAATTTGTCACATCACAGCCAAATCCATCCGCCTTAAGTCCTTTGGCTTTGAATTGGGTGGCGATTTCCTTGGCCTGGCTCTCATTACGGCCTATGATTATAACGCAAGCACCTTTATCTGCAAACGCTTGGGCCACCCCAAGGCCGATGCCGCGCGTGGACCCTGTGATCAAAACTACTTCATCTTTAAACATCATATTTGTATATTATCAATGAAAACACTGCCTGCAAGAAAAATTTTGAAGTATTTTTAACGCTCTGCCGAAAGCTCGAAAGAAACAGACCTGGCCTGCGCCAAGGCCTGGGGCTTCTCAACGCGCACATGGGCTGCCAGCACCCTGCGGTCAGACATGATGCCTGCTAAAAGCTTGGAAGTCAGCTTTTCTAATAAGGTATGGTGTGAACGCTCCGCTATTTTCACGACTTTAACAGCCACGGAATCGTAGTCAAGCGCGTCTTTGAGCCTATCGGTAACGGAGGCTTTGGAGGCATCATACTCAATAGTTATATTGATGATCAATTCCTGCTTATTGACCTTCTCCCAGGAATGGGCGCCTATCAGGATCCTGACTTTCAAATCGTTGATTCGGATAAGTGCCATCGTTTTCCTTAAATTAAGCTTTCCCCGCCATCGTTGGCAATGATCTGACCCGTGAGGTAATCGTTCTGCAATAAGAACCGGATGCTTTGCAGGATGTTTTCCGGCCTTCCGATACGTTGTAAAGGGATATTCTTGGCGCGTTTGGCGCGGTCATCCGGCTGATTATTGACCGGAGGCAGGATCATACCCGGTGAAATGCCGTTAACCCTGATAGCAGGCCCCCATTGCACCGCTGCCATTTTGGTAAACTCCAGTAACGCTTTTTTAGTCATCAAATAATCCGCGTACCTGGTCTTATACTGGACAACATTGGTATCGATAAAATTGATCACCTGGCCTTTTTTAACCAAACGGGCGAACGCGCAGGTCAAAATATAGGGGGCCTTGAAATTAATATCCCAATGTGTTTTAAAAAGCGTCAGATCAGCGGCGCCAAACTGATTTGGTATAAAGATAGAAGCGCTGTTGACCAATAAATTCAAGTTGGGAAAAGCTTTTATCACCTGCGGTATCAGTTTGAGCGTTTGTGCTTCATCGGCCAAATCGCAGGCAAAAAGTTCACAGCGCACCCCTAATTTATATACAGCCTGGGCCGTAGACATGGCTTCGGACTTGGAACTGTTATAATGCAAAGCGATCTGATACCCCTCCTGGGCCAAATGCAAAGCCACCTGACGGCCAAGGCGTTTGGCCGCGCCTGTCACTAAGGCTGTTCCTTTGGTTTTTGGAGGCATAAATTATGAGATTAGTGCCAGGAATTCCTTGCGGGTCGCGTCTTCCTTACGGAAAGCACCCAGAAGGCAGGAAGTTTTCATTACCGAATTCTGCTTTTCAACACCGCGCATCATCATGCATAAATGCTGGGCTTCGATTACAACCCCCACACCAAGGGCGCCGGTGACCTTCATCAGGGTTTGGGCGATCTCCCTTGTCAAATTTTCCTGAACCTGCAGGCGGCGGGCGTACATGTCCACAATACGGGCTATTTTGGAAAGACCGATTATTTTACCCTTAGGGATATAGCCCACATGGGCCTTGCCGAAGAAAGGCAATAGATGATGCTCGCATAATGAATACATTTCAATATTTTTGACTACAACCATCTCATCATTGTCAGAGGTGAATATGGCTCCATTGACAATATCATCCACCTTCTTCTTATATCCCTGGGTCATGAATTCAAAGGCCCGGGCCGCGCGCATGGGTGTTTTAAGGAGCCCTTCGCGGCTGGGATCTTCGCCAATACTTTCAAGAACTTTGCGGTAATATTGCTCCATAGCTTTGGAATATTACCATATTGACTATTCCCTGTCCATGTTATATTCTGTCCTTCTATGATTCCTTACTGTGACTATCACATGCACACTCCCCTTTGCGGGCATGCTGTTGGCGAACCTGAAGAATACGTCAAACAAGCCATCAAGGTGGGCCTCAAAGAGATCGGCTTCTCTGACCACGCGCCCATGGTGCATACGCCTATGCCCGGAATAACCATGTCCCTTGATGAATTACCCCTTTACCATGAGATGATCGAAGATATCCGCAAGAAATACGCTTCCAAGATCAGCGTTAAGATCGCCCTGGAATCAGATTTCTTGATCGGATATGAGAGCAAAACCAAAGCCATCATAGACAACTATCCTTATGATTACATCATCGGTTCTGTTCATTTTATCGATGACTGGGCGTTTGACGATCCGGCCACCCGCGAATACTGGAAAAAACATGATGTCAATGAGGTTTACCTTAAATATTACGCGCTTTTAAGAAAATCTGCCCAAACCGGGTTTTTTCAGATCATTGGCCATTGCGATCTGCCTAAAAAATTCGGCGCCAGGCCGAGCATTGACCTGACTGATGAGATCAAATTAACGGCCAAGACCTTTAAAGAAATTGGCGTGGCTGTTGAGATCAATACCGCGGGGCTACGAAAGCCCATCGCTGAAATGTATCCCGCCCTCAATTGCCTGAAAATATACCATGACGCCGGCGTGGCCCTTACCTTTGGCTCTGATGCGCATGACCCCCTTGATGTCGGCAAAGATTTTGACAAGGCCGTGGACTTGGCCAAGGCGGCGGGATTTAGCGAATACTTAGTGTTTAAAAACAAAAAGATAGAAAAAAGGATCAGATTATGATTAAAGTTATTGGCATTGACCATGTGGCGTTTAATGTCCGTGACCTTGACAAATCTCTTGAATTCTATACCCAGGTGATCGGACTTAAGGTCACTGAGCGTGAACCTTCCAAACCAGGCATTGAGTATTTCCTGGATTGCGGCCCTTCGCTATTGGGGATCATCCAGGCCAAGGATTTCAGTCATAGCCATTACTTTGCCGATGATGGTTTGGGGGCCAATCATTTTTCATTCCGTATACATAGCAATGACTTTGAAGCCATGATCACGCATTTGGAGGCAAATCAGGTCAAAATTGAATTCGCTAAGAAGCGCCCGAAATCCTGGTCGCTTTATTTCTATGACCTGGACGGTAATAAATTGGAAGCAACGGCATGGCCGCTGGAAGACGGTGTACCTGAGAATAAAAGGGTCAAGGAAATCTACGACAGCAAAACTCAATCATGGAAGGCTTATTGATATGCCACTACCCTCGATCGGCAGCAAGGCGCCTGATTTTAAAGGCTTGAAAGAATCAAGAGGCAGGAATATTGTCCTCTATTTTTATCCCAAGGACGATACACCGGGTTGTACGGTTGAAGCCTGCGGATTGCGCGACAGTTTTAAAGAAATTGAAAAACAAAACGCCGTGATCTTAGGGGTGAGCCCGGACCCGGCCAAATCCCATGATAAATTCATCGCCAAATACCAGCTCCCCTTTGCCCTTCTGCCCGATGAAGACAAGAAGATCTGCCAGGATTACGGCGTATGGGTGGAAAAATCCATGTACGGCAAGAAATACATGGGGGTTGCCCGCACCACGTTTATCATCGACAAGAACGGGAAGATCGCCAAGGTGTTCGAGAAGGTCAAACCTGAAGGCCACAACACGGAAATTATAACCGCGCTTAAAAGCCTTTAACGCGGGATGAAATCCATTTTAGGAGTGATCTCTAAAATGGTTTCCGCGACCAATTGGGCGCAGGACTCAAGATCATCCAGCGAGCAAGCCTCCACCATCGTGTGCATGTAGCGGTTGGGCACGCTGATCAATGCCGTTGCCACCCCGTCACGGCTTAATTGCATCGCCCCGGTATCCGTGCCGTCAGGACGTCCCAGGGACGAAAATTGATAGGGGATTTTCTTGCGTTTGGCGACATCAATGAACATTTTCCCGAGAGCACGGTTGATCGCGGGACCCGCATGCAATACCGGCCCCTTGCCCAAGGATACCTCGCCCACGATCCGCTTGTCAATTCCCGGCGTATCAGAGGCAAAGCCCACATCCACGGCGATACCGACCTGAGGATCGATGCCATAAGCGCTGGTGCGCGCGCCGCGCAAGCCCACTTCTTCCTGCACGGTGGACACCGCGTAAACCCCGACATCCTTGCGCAGTTTCCTGCCGCTTAAGATCTTGATCACTTCGGAGACCACGAAAGCACCGGTCTTATCGTCGCAGCCTTTGGATGTGAAAATATTATTGCGCAAGTCCATATAATTAGGCGCAAAGGAAATCGCATCGCCCAGGGCCACGACCTTAAGCGCGTCTTCCTTGTCCTTGGCTCCGATATCCACCCATAGATCCTTAATAGGCACGGATTTATTGCGGTCGCATTCTTCCATCAGATGGATGGGTTTCTTGCCGATGATACCATCGACCAGTCCTTTTTCGGTCTGGACCTTGACTTGCGATCCCGGGAGCACGCCGGGATCAATGCCGCCGACAGGTACCACGCACAAAAAACCTTCCGATGTGATATGGCTGACGATAAAACCGATCTCATCGCAATGCCCCGCGAGCATCACCTTGTAATCCGCTTTCAGGTTTAAAATTGCGATGGCATTGCCGTGCACATCACGCTTGAGTGTCTGGGCATAGCCTTTGGTCCGTTTGGTCCAAACGCTTTGACTGGCTTCTTCAAAGCCTGAAGGGCCGCATTGGCTTAAAAATTCCCGCAAAAATTTCTTGGATTCGCTGTTCATAGGGCCTCACTTGAGTAACGCGTTTTAATGTAGGTTTCTAATATTTCAATGAATTCTTCTTTGATATGTTCGCCTTTTAAAGTCTTATATTCCTTACCGTCCATGTAGACAGGCGCTATGGGGTTTTCCGATGCGCCAGGCAGGCTGATGCCGATATCCGCGTGGCGGCTCTCACCGGGACCATTGACCACGCAGCCCATGACGGCGATCTTCATCTCCTCTATGCCGGGGTATTGTTTTTGCCATAAGGGCATCTTTAATTTGATATGGCTGTTGATGTCCTGGGCCAAATACTGGAAATAATTCGAGCTGGTGCGGCCGCACCCCGGGCAGCTTGTAACCGACGGAGAAAAATACCGGAAACCCATGGATTGCAAAAGCTCTTTACAGACTTCCACTTCTTTGGAACGCGGCACATGAGGCTGGGGCGTTAACGAAACCCGGATGGTATCGCCTATGCCCTGTTCAAGGAGGATCGAAAGAGCGGCAGCGGATGACACGGCCCCTTTAATATCAGCGCCGGCTTCGGTCAAGCCTAAATGCAGGGCAAAACCGCAAGCCTTGGCCAGACGTTGATAGACCGCCACCATATCCTGCAGTCCCGACATCTTGACGCTTAAAACCAATTTCTCCTTGGTCAAACCTAACGTTAAGGCGTATTCCGCCGAACGCAATGCGCTTTGCACCATGGCCTCGCGGGTAACCTCGCTGAAATCCTTAGGGTTGGGTAATTTGGCATTCTTATCCATTAATTCGGTCAACAATTCCTGGTCCAATGAACCCCAGTTGACGCCGATACGCACAGCCTTGCCGTTATCAACGGCGATCTTGATGATCTGGGCAAAATTATCGTCATGCAGGCGCCCGCGGCCCACATTGCCTGGATTGATGCGGTACTTATCCAATAATTGGGCGGCCTGCGGATTTTTGCCAAGCAAAGTATGCCCGTTAAAATGAAAATCCCCTATAATAGGGGTTGTTATGCCTTCTTTGCGCAAACGGCTGATAGCTTCAGCGGCGCCCTTGGCCGCGTCATGATCGTTAACTGTCCAGCGTACCATCTCTGAACCCGCCGCGATCAATTCCCGCGTTTGTGCCAGGGTCGCCTCTACATCAGCGGTCGGAGTATCTGTCATGGATTGGATGCGTATGGGATAATCATGCCCCAGGGCCAGCTGGCCGATAAGGACGGTAGGGGTTTTTCGACGATGAACGGCACTCATAATTTAAATTTACACCTTCCGGCAAAATGCTATAATTGTTTCCTTTGAGGCGTTATTATAGGAAACGGAAGCGAAAAAAGCAAGGATAAGAAGATCGCATGGAAATATTTCTGGCTAAGACACAAGGTTTTTGCGCTGGGGTTGCCAGCGCCATTGATATTGTGGAGTTGGCTCTAAAAACCTATGGCACCCCTTTGTTTGTCTATCATGACATCGTCCACAATACTTCGGTCGTCGAGGACATGAAAAGCCGGGGAGTCATTTTTGTGGAACACCTTAAGGACGTGCCGCACGGCTCAAGGATCATTTTCAGCGCGCATGGTATCCCGCCTGAACTCATCGATGAAGCCAGGGCCCGCCATTTAAAATACGTTGATGCCACCTGCCCTCTGGTGACTAAGGTCCATAAAGAAGCTGTCAAATTCTCTAACCAGAAGGTAGATACAATACTTATCGGACATGTGGGCCACCAGGAATTGATCGGCACCTCGGGTTACGTGCATCCTGACCTGATCCATATTATCGAAGATGAAAATGATGTCGATGCTTTAAGGATCGACCCAAAAAAGACCGTAGCCTACATCACGCAGACCACACTTTCCGTAGATGAAACCAAAGGTATCATTGAAAAATTAAAGTCAAAATTCCCCAAACTGATCGGCCCCTCGCGCTCGGATATCTGTTATGCCACCCAAAACCGCCAGGATGCCGTCAAAGAACTGGCCGGTTATTGCGATATCATCATCATCTGCGGCTCACCCCATTCTTCCAACAGCAATCGCTTGCGGGAAACCGGAGAACAGATGGGAGTGCCCAGTTATATCATCGACACGGCCGGCGAATTGGATTGCTCGATCCTCAATGGCAAACAAAAAGTCGGCTTGAGTTCGGGAGCCTCTGTCCCCCGCTATCTGGTCGATGAGATCATTGACAAGATCAAGGCTTTCGCGTCCAATTCCATCGTCCATGAATTCAACAATCCGGAAAAGAATATCGTGTTTCCTGTGTTACAATTCAAAGAATAATATGGCAAAGCTGATCATAGATAATGTGACATACGAAGTACCTGACGGAGAGCCGATGGCCCAGGCTTGCGAAAGTGCGGGTATCCCGTTTTCATGCAATTCCGGCGTATGCGGCACCTGCCAGATCGATATCATTGAAGGCGCGGAAAATATCAATGAATTGAACAAGGAAGAAACGGATCTGGCGATGGACCGCGATCACCGTTTGGGATGCCAATGCAAGATTTTACACGGGACAGTGAAAGTGACCTACTGATGTTTATACTGCAGGAAACACCCATTGATCCACTTAAAGCCAGGTCCATGTCCCGCCATTCCGCCAAAAATGGAGCCATTGTGATATTTGAAGGGTCTGTCCGGGGCGATGAACATAATGGCAGCATTGTCAGCGAGCTTTTATATATCGCCGATACTCCCGCTGTCATCGCGGAGGGTGAGAAGATAATCGCCGAAGCCTTGTCTAATTTCCCCATCACTGACGCTGTATGCATCCAGCGGGTCGGCCAGTTGAAAACCTCGGAAACCGCCGTTTGGATCGGCGTTTGGGCCTCTCACCGTGACGAGGCATACAAAGGCAGCCGCTATATCATTGAAGAGATCAAAAAAAGACTGCTCATCTGGAAGAAGGAATTCTATACCGACGGCACCAAAGCCTGGATACACGGATGAAAATCAAACCCAACGCCCTGCTTTCCGATTACACCACTTTCCAATTAGGCGGCCCCTGCAATTTTCTGATCGAATGCGCACAACCCGATGATCTCATACAAACGGCCCAGGAATTAACAAGAAAACACACTCCTTTTCTGTTGATCGGCGGCGGTTCAAATCTGGTGGTTTCAGACCACGGCCTGAAAACAACGGTGATCCGTTATATCTCCCCGACCCCCCTGATCAAACGTAACGGCCAAGATATCACTGTCTCCGCGAGCACGGTCCTTGATGATCTGGCGATTTTTTGCGTCGATGAAGGCCTGGAAGGATTGAATTATACCACCGGCATTCCCGGCACCGTTGGCGGAGCTGTCGTGGGCAATGCCGGCGCCTGGGGTAAACAGGTCGGTGATGTTTTGAAATCCGCTCAAATCCTTGATGAAGGAGGCAGGGTCAAAACCGTAGGGCCGGACTATTTTGCCTTTTCCTACCGGCATTCACAATTTAAAGACAGCAATGAAATCCTTGTTTCAGCCACCTTTGCTTTGTTCCCGAAAGACCCTGTGATACTGGCCCAGGAACGCGCTGACATTTTAAATAAACGCGCCGAGAAACATCCTGACTTAAAGACCCAGCCCTGCGCCGGATCCTTTTTCCGCAACATTGAACCCACGTCAAAGGCCGAACGCCGTCAGGCATCCGGCTGGTTCCTGGAAGAAGCCGGCGGTAAGGACCTGAAAGTAGGCGGAGCCTACGTTTATGATAAGCACGCCAATATCATCATTAAGGGGCCGAATGCCAGCGCCCAGGATGTGCATGACCTGCATTTAAAAATGATCGAGGTGGTAAAGAAAAAGTTTGATTTGCAATTAAGCCGTGAAGTGCGTTTTGCGGGAAGGTTCAGCAATACCCAGCAGGCGAATAATCAGGGTTTTTGGTGAGACTACCCGCCGATCTGGTACATCTCGACTTTCGGTGAGATGTGAGCGTCATGGCGGGATTCCGAACGGGTTTCAGAATATCGGTCTTCGCGTTTCATCCAGATGACACGGATCAAATGGCTTAAGAATTCATCGGTCGCGCCTTCCCTTAAGTGCCCTCCCAAATCCATGCCGTGCGTGGCAAATAAGCAGGTATACAATTTACCATCAGCTGATAAGCGCAGCCGGGAACATGTGCCGCAAAATGCCTTGGTTACTGAAGAAATAAACCCGACTTCTCCCATGCCGTCTTTAAAACGGTAGATCTCCGACGTGCCCCCATCCTGGGTCCCTTGAATGCGCTCGATAGGATATTGAGCGTTGATCAAAGGAATTAATACACTGGAAGGCACGACCTGGACGTTCTTCCAATGGTTCTGATTGCCGACATCCATATATTCGATAAAACGCACGCTGTGTTTTGAACCGCGGAAATATTCGAGCAGATCTAATACCGTATGGTCATTGACCCCGCGCTGGATGACCGTGTTGATCTTGATGGATTCAAATCCGGCCGCCTCGGCCATGCGTATACCCTCAAGAACATCGCTGACCGATCCTTTTTCTCCGCTCATCTGGTGATAAACAGTTTCGTTTAAAGTATCCAGACTAACTGTCAAACGGCCAAGGCCGGCGGCTTTGAGCCGTTTGGCCCATGGGGCAAGCATGGAACCGTTGGTGGTCAAGGCAAAATCTTCTACACCGGGAATAAGTGACATTCGATGGATCAGCTGATCAAGGTCCGACCTCAGCAAAGGCTCCCCTCCGGTCAATCTCAACTTGGTGACGCCAAGGCCGACAAAAACATTTGCCAGGCGCACGATCTCGTCAAAGCTCAGCCATTTGTCTTTCTCAAGATATTCATAGGCATGATGGTATTTTTCCGAAGGCATGCAGTAAGGGCAGCGGAAATTGCAACGGTCGATCAGTGAGATCCTTAAATCCCGCAAAGGCCTTTGGAATTGATCTACAATGGGCATATCTGTGTGATGAATAGCATTCATCACTCCGTAGACACTGATTTAGTTTTCTGGAGCGCGCCGTGCATGGTGTGCCATGAGAGAACCGCGCATTTGACCCGCGCGGGATATTGCCAGATACCGGAAAATACAGTTAATTTACCCAGATGATTGGGCTTAAGGTCCGGCTTTAATTCGCCGATAGCCAATTGATGGAACTCATCAAATAACACATTCGCCTCTTCGACGGTTTTGCCCTTAATGGCCATGGTCATCATCGAAGCTGAAGCCTTGGAAATGGCACAGCCCGAACCTTCAAAAGCAGCCTCTTCAATAATACCGCCGGGACTTACCTTCACATAGATCCACAAATGGTCCCCGCATAGCGGATTATAGCCTTCAGCCTTATGGGTCGCCCCCTCGAGCTTCTTGAAATTCCGGGGTGACCGGTTATGTTCCAATATTGTCTGTTGGTACAGTTCATTATTCCCTGACCCCTGGTTTGCCATAGTTTCTTTATGTCCTTAGGTATGCGTTTATTTAAAAACAGTCTGGGCTTTTATTACCGCATCTGCCAAAATATCAAGCTCTTCTTTGGTATTATAAAAAGCCAGCGAGGCCCGCGCTGTTGCAGGGATCCCAAAACGCTGCATTACAGGCTGCGTACAGTGATGGCCTGTACGGATCGCCACACCTTCCTGATCAACCAGGGTGCCTAAATCATGGGGATGCACCCCATCAACGACAAATGAAATGATAGATGTCTTTTCTTTTGCCGTACCGATGATGCGTACTCCCTGAATGGATAGCAGCAATTGGGTGCCATAATTTAACAGCTCCTGCTTATGCTGTTTCATCTCATCCCAGCCGATGGTCTGCAGGAACTCAAGGGCTGAACGAAGCCCGATGACTTCGGCGATGGGCGGAGTTCCCGCCTCAAATTTATAGGGTAAAGCATTATAAGTAGTTTCGGCAAAGGTCACACTTTTGATCATGTCCCCGCCCCCCTGATAGGGCGGCATGGCTTCCAGCCATTTTTCCTTGCCATACAGGACACCGACACCGGTCGGCCCAAAAACCTTATGCCCGGAAAGGACCAGAAAATCACAATCTAATTCCTGGACATTGATCGGCGTATGGGTCACAGCCTGGGCCGCGTCGATGACTACCACTGCCCCGCGCTTATGCGCAAACTCAATCACCTCTTTGACGGGATTGACCGTGCCCAATGAATTAGATACCCAGACGATGGACACTAACTTTGTTTTGTCCGTTAAAAGCTTGAGATACTCATCAAGGATGATTTCCCCCTTATCATTGATAGGGATCACTTTGAGCGCGCATCCAACCTGCTGGCAAAGCATCTGCCAGGGAACGATGTTGGAATGGTGTTCCATATGGGAAATGATGATCTCATCCCCCTTTTTGATAAAATGCTTGCCGTATGACTGGGCAATAAGGTTGATGGACTCGGTAGCCCCCTTGGTGAAAATAATTTCCTGGACCCTGCGGGCATGGAGGAATTGGCGCACGACCTGGCGGGAATATTCAAAAGCCGCGGTGGCCTGCTCGCTTAAATAATGCACCCCCCTGTGCACATTGGCAACACCGGTGACGTAATACGCGTTCATAGCGTCTATCACACATCGCGGCTTAAGGGTGGTGGCTGCATTGTCCAGGTAAACCAGGGGCTTGCCATGGACCTTGATATTAAGGTTGGGAAAATCCTGACGGAGTTTTTGGACATTAAAAGTTGACATATTCCCTCTAAAGCTTAACTTCCGGAAATTTTTTAAGCAAAAGACGGCTTAATTTACCGCGGATGGGATCACACTTGATGGTATTGATGATATCGTCAATGAACCCCTTTGACAATAATTGAATGGCCATCGGCTGGGTAATGCAGCGGCTTTGCAAATAGAAGATCTCTTCCTGGCTTAACTGGCCGATGGTGGCGCCGTGCGTGCATTTCACGTCATCCGCGAATATTTCCAGCTGGGGCTTTGTATCCACGCGCGCTTCCTTGCCCAGCAATAAATGCTTGTTAAGCTGATACGCGTTTGTCTTTTGGGCGATGGCGTGCACATAGATCTTGCCGTTAAAAATGGCACGGGATTTTCCGTTTAGCAAACCCTTATACAGCTGATAGGAGGTGCAGTTAGGCTGCTGGATATCGAGCAAGGTGTGATTATCCACCTGCTGGCTTGCGTCGAGGCCGTAAAGGCCGTTCATGATCGTGTTGGTCCCCTCGCCTTTTAGCAGGATAGACAAATTATTACGCGTCACCTGGCCGCCATGATTAAAAGAAAAAGAATCAAGGGCGCTTCCCTTTTCCTGCCAGATACGTGTAGTCCCTACATGGACGGCCTGATGGCTTTCCGCCTGGGCTTTACAATAACCCACAACGGCATTGGGACCGATCTTCATATCCGTGACCGCATTGGATAAATAAGGGACCGGTTCGAAGCAAAGGTGGCTTTCCAGAATATTGACCTGGGCAGATTCAGCGACTGAAATAAAACTACGGGGAAAAACAATGGTGTCAGGCACAACCCCGCTCGTCACATGGATGATATGGACTAAAGGCTCAATAACGGCGTTTGGGGCCACCTGTATATAAACCCCGTCTAAAAAAAGCGCCTGATTCATCCATAAGAATGCTTTGGTGTCATTCGGGGTCAGCTTTGAGATCGTATCCTGGATCTCCGGATTGCCATGCGACAAAGCTTCATTTAATGAGGTAACCGCCAATCCATTGGGCAGGTGTTTAAGGTCCGATAATTCGCCCCATAATACCCCGTTGATCAAAACAATATTGATATCGCCCTTGTCCCGGTAATCATTAAACTGTTTGTCCTCGATCAATTTGTGATGGGTGGCAATCTGAAAACGTCGATTGACAAGCTCAGCCAAGGACGTATATTTCCATTCCTCATCCTTGACTGTCGGCAAGCTGATCTCGGCGCATTGATCAAAACTTTTCTGACGGAAGGCCTTGAGCCAGGATCCGGAAGTGGCATCTAATTTTGACTGGTATTGCTCCAGCCCTTCGATATTCAAGGGCAACTGTTGCTCGGTCATCATATTTATCCTTAGTGTTTGATCAGCCAATCATAACCGCGGCTTTCAACTTCCAAAGCCAGTTCTTTGCCTTCGGACTTGACGATCTTGCCGTCATGCAGGATATGGACGAAATCAGGCTGGATATAATTAAGCAGGCGCTGATAATGGGTGATCAAAATGACGGCATTATCCTTGCGGCGCAGTTTATTGACTCCCTCGGCCACGATCTTCATGGAGTCAATATCAAGGCCGGAATCGGTTTCATCCAGGACCGCCAGACGGGGATTTAAGACCGCCATTTGCAAGATCTCATTGCGCTTCTTTTCTCCTCCGGAAAAATCCACATTGACCGGACGGTCGATGAATTTGTCATCCATGCTGAGTAATTTCATTTTTTCGCGCAGGTATTTGTCAAAATCGATGGGGTCCATTTCTTCAGCGCCCTGATGGCGGCAGATGGCGTTAAAAGCAGCGCGTAAGAACACGGAACTCGGCACCCCCGGGATCTCAACAGGGTATTGGAAGGCTAAAAACACGCCTTCCCGGGCACGGAGATCGGGCTCCATGCCTACCAGGTTGATCTTCTTGAAATTGACCTCATATTCAATTGAACCGCCGGTGACATCATACTGCGGATGGCCCGCGATCACTTTGGACAAAGTGCTTTTGCCGGAACCATTAGGCCCCATGATGGCGTGCACCTCGCCCGCGTTGATGTTAAGGTTGATCCCTTTTAATATTTCCTTGCCTTCGATACCGGCATGTAAGTCCTTGATCTTAAGCATTACCCTACACTCCCTTCCAGTTTCATCTCCAATAATTTAACCGCCTCAACCGAGAATTCCAGAGGCAGCTCTTTAAAGACATCCTTGCAAAAGCCGTTGATGATCAATGAGATCGACTCTTCCAAATCCAGGCCGCGCGATCGCAGGTAAAACATCTGCTCGGCGTTGATCTTGGAAGTTGATGCCTCATGCTCCAGGACAGCTGTGTTGTTCTTAACTTCTATATAGGGGAAGGTGTTGGCGGAGCAATTGTTCCCCACCAGCATCGAATCGCACTGTGAAAAATTACGCGCTCCATCCGCCGTCGGCATAATCTTGACCAGGCCGCGGTAGCTGTTATGCGCGAAATCCGAAGAAATACCCTTGGAGACGATGGTGCTTTTGGTATTTTTCCCGATATGGATCATCTTGGTCCCTGTATCCGCGATCATGCGGTTATTGGTCAGGGCCACCGAATAAAACTTGCCTACAGAATTATCCCCCTGCAGGATGACGCTGGGGTATTTCCAGGTGATGGCGCTGCCCGCCTCCACCTGGGTCCAGGAGATCTTGGAATTGACGCCGGCGCATTTACCGCGTTTGGTGACAAAGTTATAGATGCCGCCGCGGCCTTCCTTGTCACCGGAATACCAGTTCTGCACCGTCGAATATTTGATCTCGGCATTGTCCAGAGCCACCAGCTCAACGACAGCCGCGTGCAATTGATTGGTATCGCGTGTAGGTGCCGTGCATCCTTCCAGATAGCTGACATAACTGCTGTCTTCGGCAACGATCAAGGTGCGCTCAAACTGCCCGGTATCTTCAGAGTTGATGCGAAAATACGTGGAAAGCTCCAGCGGGCAATGGACACCCTTGGGGATAAAGCAAAATGACCCGTCGGAAAAGACCGCCGCGTTCAAGGCCGCGTAAAAATTATCCGTGTAAGGCACAACAGACCCCAGATATTTTTTGACCAGTTCCGGATGATTGATCACCGCCTCGGAAAATGAACAGAAAATAATGCCGTGCTTGGCCAATTCGCCCTGATGCGTCGTTCCCACGGAAACGCTGTCAAACACCGCGTCAACAGCCACACCGCTTAAGCGCTTCTGCTCACTTAAAGGAATGCCGAGGCGGTCAAAGGTCTTGAGCAACTCTTCATCCACCTCCGCCAAGCTTGAGGGGCTTTCCTTTTTCTGTTTGGGCGCGGCATAATAAAAAATGTCCTGATAATCAATGGGCCCGTATTCAAAATTAGGCCATGTAGGTTCTTTTAATTTCAGCCAATGGCGGAAAGCTTTCAGGCGCCATTCAAGCATCCATTCAGGCTCCTTTTTCTTGGCGGAAATAAGGCGTACCGTATCTTCATTAAGGCCTTTGGGCGGCTTATCTTCAGCGATATCCGTATGAAAGCCATAACGGTATTCACCCCCTCCGGCTAATTTGTTATCCTCTAACTCTTTTTGTTTGACGACGTCTGCCATACATTATTCCTTTGCATCAGAATGCTGAAATGGTTTTAAACGGATCGACTTTTCACCCTGGTTACGCGAAGAGATGAGCTCATGCACATTGATGGTCTTGAACATTTCCGCGATCCGTTCATTTAAATTAAGCATGGGTGAGATGACATTACAGCTGGAAGTCATGTCGCAATGCGAATAGTTGCCATGGAAGCAGTTGACGATCTGTATAGGCCCCTCGATGATCTGGGTCAGGTCAAAAAGATTGACCTTGGTCAGGTCCTTGAGGATCTGATATCCGCCATGAGCCCCCTGCTCGGCCCGGACGATCTCATTTTGGGCCATGATCTGCAAAACACGCGAGGTCGGGTCAAAAGGAGTATGGTATATGTCGCATATTTCCTTGGCTGAGGTCAATTGGCCCGGTGATTTAGCGCTCATATGCCTCAATGAGATCAGGGCATATTCTAATTTACGGTTGATCTTGAACATATTCTTTGATTATCCTAATTGATTAATCTTGGCGGCCAAAATCAGGTCGTTTTCGGTAATTCCGCCAAGTGCGTGCGTATATAAAACCACTTTTAAGTTCTTGTAACCGGTCAAATGAAGATCCGGATGGTGCATTTCATCTTCCGCTATTACCTTGATTTTATTGATCAAATCAACGCATGCAATGAAATTCTTCAGGCTAAATGCGCGTTCAATGCTTTTGCCGTCCTGATCCATCACCCAGCCGGGGATCTCTCCCAGATGGGTTTTGACTTCAGCGGGAGTAAATGCCCGGCCGATACCTTCGCAGGGGACACATTTTTTATTAGTAAGCTGTTCCATGCTCATGCTCCGAAACGCTGCCCTCTGTCTGTACCGAGATCTCTGGATTATACTGATCACGCAAAATGCTCTCAATGGCCTTGAGCGTTCCCATGGTGGAACTTGGGCATGACCCGCAAGCCCCCTGATAATTGACTATCAAGTTTAGCCCGTCAAAACTCACGATCTGAAGGTCTCCACCGTCCATTTGAAGGCCGGGACGGATCGTATTATCCAGGATCACATTGATCTTGGCGATCTCCGGATCATTGGAAACAACCGTTGTTTGTTTTTTATCTTCCTCTACCTTGAAATCAGGGTCATGGTCAGCGGCATAGTCCAGAATGACTTTCTTGATCTGGTCTTCGATCTGGTCCCAATCCACATTGCCATCCTGGGTAACGGTGACATAATTATCGAAAAAATACACTTCCGTGATATTGGGAATGGTAAACAAAGCAGCAGCCATGGGATTATGCTGGCATTGCCCGGCATTCTTATATGTTACCTTGCCCTGGTTTTTAACCGGGACATTCAGGACAAATTTGAGCGCGTTGGGATTTGGCGTGCTCTGGATCATTGTTTTAATTTCCATATATATCCTCCTATATACTTCATCTTTTGACGTATATAGATTAGCATAACCAAAGATGCTTTACAAGCGTGATTTATACGGCAGGAATTCCCAGCATTTCCGGCAGATTTTTCAGCGGCTTTATCTCAATATCCTTGATATATAACCCGTTGATCTCAATATTCTCCAGCGTTTTTAGATCCAAAGGCTGATTGGCAGAGGACTTATCCGTAGCTACTTCCAGATCCATACGCTTGGCGGTCAAATCGATACCTCCAAGCGCTGTCTTTTGCCAAATAGACAGGTCCTTTACCACATATTTATATGAATTTATAAAAGCGCCAATTGATTTTCTTTTAATAACCGAGAAATTCGCCGTACTTTCTCCGAAACGATCGAGACCTTTTTCCAAATTATTTTCAAGGATCAATCCGTTTTCTTTAAGCAAAGACAGCGACTGGGCCAGGAAGTCATGCCCATAAGAGCTTAACGGCAGTCCTTTCAAAAAAAGAAAATCATACCCATCCTTTATTTCCGGGATTTTCTGGGGATTTAAAACATTGATATCTTCATTATATAATATTAAATTCCTTTTCTTGCCCCTGTAATCAAATCCTATAACAGCCCTTTTCACGCCTTGTGCATCATATTCTTGCTTCGCCTGTATATCTGTTGCCCCCCAATAGGCGGAACTCTTTGCCCATAACGACCAAATATCGCTTTCTACCCCGATTATCGTATCCGCATCAGTAATATCAAAAGCAGCTTTATAATCAGAGCCAATCCCCGGATAATAGGCGGTTTTAATGGTATTGCTTTTCAACCTATCAACGATGCTTCTCAGATCACCCACATTATGCAAAGGGCCGGGAGAATATGCGTATTTAGGGATTGAAGACAATTGGGCATTATCCGCATGGGTGAGAATAAAATACGCGTTGATCCTCTTGATCAAATCAGGTTCAGAGAGAGGATGGATGGCCGGATTGAGAGAAGCCTTCAAGGCCAACCAGCTTAATTCACTGGCAACTTCCTCCATTGACGGGCGTTGGTTGGGATCCTCGATGCTCATTTGTTCAAGTAAAAGGTTTAGATCATCCTCCACATCCTGAATTATCTCCGGATAGGCCTCAAGTATCAATTTGATGGTAACCTGCAAACTATACACATCGGATTGGTCCTGTTTAAACTCTTCCGGCGCATCAAAGATCAGCGTTCTAAATTCAGGTCTCCGGTTAAATAACGTGGCGGAATCCCAATCGATCAGCATCACTTCCCCATTTTTATTGACGATGATGTTCGGGGGTTTCACATCATTGTGGCTGATGCCCATCCTGTGGACATCTTCGAGGATCTTCGCCACTTTGGCCAGGATGTTCAAACATTGGGAAAAGCTGAATTCATTCCATATATCCGAGAATCTGTAATAGATATTCTCATCAGGGACATTTTCCTTGATCGGGACCACTATGCTCGAAGCGTTACTGATCCCTTCCATCCTTATCCAGATATTCTCATTTCTCATGACATCCCAGTCCAGGACTTTAGGGACACCCGGGACCCCTTTGAGATACGATAAAACTATTAATTCATTCATGCCTCTTTTTTTAAAAAATAATTTATAAATACCCTTTGCGGGGTCCGTATTATCGACAAAGATCTGGGCCTGTCCTCCTTCATTAATGTAAGCCCCAAATCCAGGCCTGTTCCCTGGAAGCTGTTTCTTAAATTCATACCTTTTATTAAGAAAGTCCTGGATCGTTGTCAGCTGTTGGGCCATGGCCAATTGGGCAAGATCTTTCAATTCATCGGCGACTTCGTTCATTGATAGCCGTTCATTGGGATCAATGCGCGTCATACGCTCATATAAACTGTTTAATTTCTTCTCCAGTTCTGTTTCCGGCAATGATCCTATGGGAAGGCTATGGAGCAATGGAAAACTATAGAGCATCGTACGCCCCAAACTAAAGACATCTGACTGATCAAGTTTAATTTTCTCCGGAGCGCGATAATTCGGATCCCCACCAGGCTCCAGCTGTCCTAACGCATTAGCGTTACCCCAATCGATCAACTTAACCCGGCCTTGAGGATCAATAATAATATTCCAGGGTTTGATATCGTTATGGCTTATCCCTGCCTGATGGGCAGATTCCAGGATTTTCGCTATTTGATGAAATATTTCAATTTGCTGGGAAAGGCTGAACTTAGCCCATAATTGCGGGTCCGTAATATCCTTAGAATTTTCAAGCCCATCTAACCGGACCCAAATATGAAGATCACCTAAAAGGCCCCGTTTAAGGCCCCATCCCTTAATTTGCGGTATGCCTTCAACACCATCAAGAGCCTTTAAGGTCTTTAGTTCAAGGATTCCTTTTTCTTTTTGAAAGAATTCCTTATAAAAGAATGCCGGTTCACTGGGATCGGGGTCACGAAATACGCCGCCATGTACCCCTTTAGATATAAAAGTACCAAATTTTGGCTCTTGACCCGGGATGTATGATCTTTCCAATCCTTTATACTCACCTTCAAGTTCTTCCTGGATCCTGGATAATTTAGCGGCTACTGCTTCAGGATTTAAAGCTAACAGGGCATTATCCCTTAAATAATCCTTAATTTTTTCTTGAACAGTATCCATCGGATAAATATCATCAGCTGTCTGGACTAATTTGATCTTGTTATGCCAAAACGCCCTGCCATAATCTGAAATGACTATATGGACCTTGTCCTTGCCAAATCCTTCAAAATACCTGATCGCCTTAAGCACAAAAAGGGTCCCCCAGCGATTTCCCCTAAATACCGGGTTAAGATATAAAACATCCAGTGAACCATACCCCTGCTTGATTGCAAGTTTGATATCAGCAATGAGTATCCCCTTATAATATATTTCAAAATGAGGCGAATGAGCAGAGCCGTCCCTTATGATAATTTCCGGAATCCCGTTTTGCCCATATCCATTGACTTCTTCTCCCTTGGGCACAGCCTGTTTTATCCAATCATCCAATTGACCGCTGTTTAAATGAGCCATCTCAATTAATTCAGGCCACAATTCACCTAATATTTCTTTGGCCCTTTCTTCATTGATCGTCGACACAACCATTGATCTATCTAAGACCGCGGCATTCTGGGCCAATTGACCCAATTGCTCCGCAACTACTGTCATCGTCGGCCGCAATTTGTAGTCGCGTAAGGTCATCCGCCTGTATAAAACCCTCAACGCGGCCTGTACCGGTGTCTTATCAAGAAGCTCTGATAAAAAAAGATCGTAAATGGTGACCCCCAGACTATAAACGTCCGACTGATCCACCTTGATCTCCTCCGGCGCTTTGTACAACCCATTGCCCATTTTCTGCGATTCACCGATCGTATTGGCAATACCCCAGTCAATGACCATGACCTCCCCGCGGTCATTAACGATAATATTCTGGGGCTTTATATCATTATGGCTGATGCCGGCTTGATGGGCGGCCTCAAGGATCTCCGCCGCCTTGGTAAGCCTGGCCAGGCGTTGGGAAGAGGTCCCGAAAAGCTTATCCATGCTCGCGGCATTCCCAATGCCCTGCATCAGTATCCCGATACCGCCATCACCCATCTTCCCCCAGTTTAAAACCCTGGGAACGCCGGAAACGCCTTTCTCATTCAGGAATTCGGTATTTTTTAACTCCGCCATTCCTAAACCCTCATACCCCTGAAGGTACACTTTAAGGAATTTTCCTGAACCATCCCCAGCGATGAAGATTTTTGTACCTTCCTGCCTTGAAAGCGGTTTGTAAGAAGCGAATTTCGAATAGTCCCAGGCGCCTTGGGGCTGGGAAAACCGGGTACGTGCCAAATTCACCGCCACGTCAGCAAAATCTGTATTGGGAATTTCTGAAGGTTTTACTGTCTGGGCATAATCAATATCCTCCGCCTTAAATGCGCCAACCCATCCGCCGGAAAAATACTTCCTTGGCACCATTTCTCTGGTAACGGGGTTTTGTTCTTCTTTGATGTAATTGTAGACGCCTTTTTTAAAAGCTTTTAAATAGCGCTGGTAGATAAATTCAATGCCCCCTTCAGGCGCGTTGCGCCTGATCCCTGTCACTTTGTTTTGGTCCATATATTTGCGGCCGAGAATACTGTCTTTCATATACTTCTTAAACCAGACAGCAAGGATGAGTGAAGAGTAAACCTGGCGCAAAGAGGCAAAATTGCCGCCTTCATTGACTTCTTTTTCCAATTGCGGGATGACGATCTCACGGACGATATCTGAGCCCACCCTATTGATACCAGGGGCCTTTGACGGGATTACCCCGATATCCTCATGTTTGCTCATCGACAGATAATCCTGTTCAAGCATGACCTTGAGCCTTGCCTGCACCACAAAGGCCGTGTTGCCATGCACATAAACCTTGGCATGGCCCGGGACGATCCAGACTTTATTGAAGGTATCGACGGGAATATCAGTTGTCCCGTACCGTTTGGCGGCTTCTTCGTAAACACGATTCCAGAATTTTTTGCCAGTTTTCCCCTCAGGATAGATCAAACTGGCGGTGACTTGTTTGAGGATATAATCTTCAGCCAGCAGATCACGGCCCATATCCGTCTTCCCAAAGCTGTCCGGAATGATGCGATTTTTTTCATACGGGCTGAGATTGACCCACAGGTCGTTTTCAGGGGTGGTTATTGAGGCCAGGAAGTATTTGATGAGTTTGACGGATTCTTGTTTTAAGTCAGGAGAACCATCCGCCTTATCAAGGATGAAATCAAATTTAAAAGGATTGTCGGGATATACAGTGACACCTTTAAGCGACGGCGGGTTGAATGCCGGGCTTAGCTGGACCATGAAGCCAGGCACAGGCAAGCGGATATCTTGAGCTTGGGCACACGGATATGGGCCTAAGGTGTTAATTAAGAAAGCGATCAATATGATGAAAGATGGGGCCTTATACATAGCATATTAAGTATGCACTATATTTAAATTAAAAACAAGGGATTGGGGCCAAAGTCAGGTTTTGACTTCATCTATTGACTAAGGCTTTGATGGCAGGAAGGGCTTTCAAAGCGGCCTCTTCGCCGCGTTTGATCAGTTGATCGACCTCATACAGCTCAAACCATTTGATGCCCCTCAGGTCGGGATGGATCAACACATCCGCTTGCTTGCCGCTTTGCTCGGCCAAGACGAATTCCGTCGCCTGCAGGGTGCGCACGATAATATCCGCGATATTAGGCGTGAATATCCTGTTGATGACCCTGCCTAAACGGAAACCTAAGAATTTGAACGGATGTTTGGAAAAAGACAGGTTGAAACACTTGATCAGGTTCTCCTCTTCCTTTTGCTGGGAATAATCGACTTCTTCGGGTGATTGCAGCACATTGACAGCGATGATCTTCTTAACACCCATCTCCGCCAGGACATTCGTCGGCAGAGGGTTTAATACCCCGCCATCAATGAGCATCTGTTTGCCTTCCATGACGGGCTTGATAACGCCCGGGATGGCGATGCTTTTACGCACCGCGTCAATGATCAGCCCATCACTGACGACTATTTCTTTGCGGCGGAAAAGGTCATAGATCACAACCCTAAGGGGGATCTTACTGTCATGAAAGGTCTTTTGCCCAAGCTTGCCCCTAAGCCACTGGCGGATGCCCTCGCCTCCCACCAACCCGCCGATGGGAAAGATCGGGTCCATGATATTGAGCAACCCTGATTTATTTTCAAATTCGCGGCCGAATTTTTCTAATTCCTGCGCGTTAAACCCAACCGACCAAATGCTGGCGATGATCGCCCCCATACTGCTGCCGACGACAATATCAATCGGGATCCCCTCGCGTTCCAGGACCCGGATCACACCGATATGCGCCATCCCCAAAGCCGCTCCCCCCCCTAACGCCAACCCGATCATCACCTTGCTTATCTGGCGCGATAGCCGGCGGATGGCCATTGCGTATTCGCTTTTAGCATCCACCTCAACAAAAGAAAAGCCGGGAATAACGTTCTTATAAGTAAATTCCTCCGGCTGCAAATGAGGCAAAACCAGGAACACATCGTAATTAAGTATTTTTTTGATCTCCTGGGTAGGGAGGTGATCATCGGTATTGACACCGCTGATGATGACCTGCACCCTCTCGGCGTGAAACCTTTCTTTCAGCTGTTCGCTGAGCTTATCGATCACAAGGCGTGTGGTATCAAGGTCCTTTTCACTATCAATGCTGACTAAATGAATGACGTCCGACTGGGTCAGGGTCTTCATGACCACCTCATCCATTTCATTAGGCAGGTCCAAGACAATATAATTGTACTCATTCATTGGCGCGCTGATAAATTGGCTGATCTTGCTCATGAGCGTCGTATTCTGCGGGTCGAATTTGACGCTTAACAGATCAATGGGCAGCGCTCCTTTGGTGATCGTATCAAGGATGGATTGGTGATTGCCGGCGATATGAGCCAGGTCAATACGCTCCTCATGCATGTCGGAAGACAGGCTTAACAGCAGGACCTTCTTTCCTGTTTGTTCCTTCAGGCTTAAAGCCAGGTTCGTCGCATACGTCGATGCCCCAGCCCCCTGCACGGGTGAATAAACGGCAATGATGGTGTTTTCCTGTGGGCTTTTGGTATGTGTATAATGGCTGTGGATGCGCTTGGATAGGCTCTGGCTTAAAGCCACGGCCAACTGAGGCGTTGATTTTAATAGCTGCGAAAAGCTGTCCTTATTGATCTTGATGACGACTGAATCATTGATAGCTTCATAGGTGCGCGAATGGTTTTCACCGGTCAAAGTTGAGATAATCCCGAATTGCATCCCGCGCAGGATAAAATCAATATCTTCCTTGTGCCCGGAGGCATCAAAGCTGTAAGAATACACCCTCCCTGAAACCAGCGCATAAAAAGAATCCGCGGGGGCACCCTGCTGGCAGATGATATCGCCTTTATTATAATCCACGATCTCGACGTGGCGGCTGATGCGGTTTAACGCAAACCAGTTCAAACCCTGGAATATCGGGATCTGTTTTAAGACGGGTAATTTATTGTTGAAAAAGGAAGGTAAAGCGGTCATTTAATGATTTGATTCTCCATCCACTCAAATTCTTTCGCTAAGATCTTTTTGGCTATTTTTAAGTTCTTGGGATCGGCGTTTTTCCTGCCTTCTTTGAATGACGCGTCAATACGCTTGCGCGCGTCATAACAGAATGAATCAGCCAGATCAACGGCGTTAGCCTGCCCGTCCTTGACCAGCATCGCCGCGTAAGAACATACGGCCGATATGGCAAAGAGTTCCGTCCCTATATCCACCACCCGGTTTAATATGCTTTGTTTGCTTTCCAATTTTTGCTTGTATTTGGCGATCTGATGGAATGTTTCACGGGCGAGCTTTTTGCTGGCTTTTTGGACAAATGCCATATAGCCGCTTAAAGTCCCGGGCAGGGCGCTGACTTCGCTGTCAACGGATGACGGCAACCACAGTGACGGGTACCATACGGCATAAAAGCCGGCCATCTGAAGGGCGGCAGTGATCTTGACATTGATCGGCACCTTGCTGCTGAGCAACGGTTTCATCTTGGATAAATGCGGGTCCAGCGCTTCGCGGGCAATGAACAGGTGCATGATATCCGTCGTTCCTTCGATGATGCGGTTGATACGGAAATCCCTCAGGGCGCGTTCCACCGGCCAGAAATCCATACCACGTTTGGCCAATGATTGGGATGTTTCATAACCCTGTCCCCCGCGGATCTGCAGGGTTTCATCGATGATCTTATAGGCTGTTTCCGTGCAAAAGAATTTGGCGATGGCCGCTTCAAGGCGGATATCCCGGTGCTTATCATCAGCCATCGCTGAGGTAAGCCAGGTTACAGCATCCATGGCAAAGGTATGCGATGCAATATAACTTAACCTTAAGGCAACCGCTTCATGTTCACCGATAGAATTCCCCCATTGACGTCGTTTGGTGGACCATTGGCGCGCCACATTCAAACACCATTTGCCCCCTGCCGTCGACGCGGCCGGCAAGGTCAAGCGCCCTGTATTCAAGGTCACCAAAGCTAATTTCAATCCTTCACCTTCGCCTAAAATGATATTTTCACGCGGCACTTTGACATTGTTAAAACGGATCAGGCCGTTTTGAATACCGTGTAAACCCATGAAGGTACAGCGATGGATCTTTTCGATTCCCGGGTACTCTTTTTCGACTATAAAAGCGGTGATCTGCTTGATCTCTTTTCCGTTAATGACCTTGGGCGGGGTCACGGCCATGACAACCATCAAATCCGCGATAAGGCCGTTGGTGCACCAAAGTTTTTCGCCATTGATAATGAATGATTTACCGTCCGGTGTCGGTGTGGCGGTAGTGCTCATGTTCCGGGGGTCTGAACCGGCCTCGCATTCCGTCAGGGCAAAGCCTGAAATGGCCCCTTTGGCGAATCTCGGCAAATATTTTTTCTTTTGTCCGGGCGTTCCAAAAAGCTTCAGGGGCTGGGGCACCCCGATGCTTTGATGCGCGGAAAGCAAGACCGCGGTGGAACCGCAATAACTGGAGATCAAATGCATGATACGGTTATAACTGTATTGGCTGAAACCCATGCCGTCGTATTCTTGGGGGATCTTTAAGGCAAAAGCTCCAAGATCGGCCAGGCCCTTATAGACTTTCTGGGGGATCTCGCCGGTACGGTCCACTTCATCCGGGTTAAGGTTTTCCCTCAGGAATTTTTCGATCCGAACCATGTACTCATCGCAGGCTTTTTTCTGTTCGGGATCTTCTTTGGGGAATGGGTTGATCAGCTTAAAATCGAGGGAACCATGAAAAAGTTTAAGGGCAAAACTCGGGGCTTTCCATTCCTGCTCACGCGCGGCTTCCGCGAATTCAAGGCTTTTGAGTTTTTCCTGGCTGATGTTCTTGTCAAACATGCTCATACGTTCAGTATAGTCGGCAAGAGGTTAAATTGCAATTATTCTATCGGGTTTTTATTGTGCCAGGGGATCATTGATGCCTAAAAACCTGTGGAGATCATTCATCGGGCGGATACTGATAATCACCGGCAAGAAACCAGGGGCATTTTGGAGCGTTTGGAGCATGGCGGGATCAAGATGAAACGCGATCGCTCCACCTATATTCTGTGATTGTAGATTCATATTGGCGGCGGTCAGGTCGATACCACCCGTATTTTGAACATTGACCATCGCCTGATCTTTGACAGGCGGGAAGAAGGCCTCTAATATGCTTTTGGCTTTTTGGGAAAGTTCGGTGTCCGTCATATGAAGCAGCGGCGTCACAAGTTCAATGGTTTCGTCAGCTTTTCTAAAATCAAGGTCCTTTCCTGTCATTTGATTTAAAATGAAACTGGCGGCATAGAATTCAGGGCTGCTTGTCCCGCGCATAAAAAACTCCAACAGCTTGAAAACAACAAGGCTGGATACGCGGCTGTCCCTGGTCTGTGAAAGGTACGCATAGACTTCCGATTGAGAAACATCGAACCCTTCCGGATTTTCCTTTTTCAGATCATCAAAGGACTCCTGAAATATACCAAACCCCTGACTTAACTGTACGTTCTTGAAATCCTCATAAACCTTATGGGCTTTTTCATGTTTTTTCGTGCTGTCTGTCAGAATCTCTATTAAATTAATGATCCCTCTTCCTTTAATTTGTTTCAGCCAACTCTCGATCCCTGACAGCTTCTTAAAGTTTATTGTTGTAAAGGGTAAAATTTCCCGGCGGGTCATTTTTATATATTGATCAGCTTCATTATTTATAGTGTCCAGATCAATGAAAACGCGATCAAATCCTTTAGGGGCTGTGCCCAGATCGCCAGCAAAGGGAACATTGTCAGCCCGCCTTCCGGTTATAACATCGATCGACCTGCCTCCAGGCATTGGTACCTGCTCCTTGGATTCAATATGATAGATCAAAGAAAAATAAAGATTATTCTTGCCCTGTACCGCCGGAGAGACGCTGGCGTAATAGCCCTTTGGTATCAGATAGGCATCGTTGAATTTCTGCCATTCCGTATCAATATCCTTGTTTTCCCATTTCGCCGTATTATCGATCAGGCGATCGATCATTTCTCCCAGGAGAGGGTCTATATCCTTTGCCCGCTGATGTAAAACTTCCTTGTGCATTATCAGGAATATATCGTTATTGTATAAACTGGTCATATACCGCGACCAACTGCCAATAAAAAACCTCTTTAATTTAACTTCCGGGGCCTGATTCCTTATCGCTTGAATAGCCTTCGCGGCAAATTCTTTCACGCTTATGGGTTTACCCGCAGCAGTTGATTTAAAGCCCGCTTCCATAGCGATTTCAACATCATCCAGGCCAAATAAATACATCTTATCATTGCCCTTAAAAACCAAATTAAGCCAATACTCCCTGGATCCGATATCTGAACGTATTTTCCCTTCTTTATAAAGGCCTTCCAAATGATCCAAAACCATTTTCCTTGCCGTATAAATATTCGGTGTTGGCTCTTTCAATGGCCGTGCCTGGGCCGGCAACGCAAAAGAAAGCGTAAAAATACTCGCCCACTTGATGAACTCGCGCCGGTTGACACCTGACGCCATTTGGGCATTATCCGACCTGATGACCCAAGACCATCCCAATGAGTTCACAAAATGAGACGAGGAATTATAATAAGAACCAACAAATTCCACCCCAGCCCCCATCTTCTCCCACATATTCTGAGCGCTCGGAGAGGTTACGTCAGGTGTCATTCCCGCTGAACGGATCACTCCAAGGGTTTTAACTAATTTTTGATATGCCTTGCGCCCGAGATATTGCCCGCGATAATCATCATTGATATTGATCCCCAGGGGCTCTACAGCCAGCCAGGAGGTTGTGTTCTGGTCATACCCCAGACTTGTCCTGCCCGCAAGCTTATTTGAACTCTTTTCCACTATGTCACCGATAATATAAGCGTTCCTGTCAAGCTCTCCCCATCTTGTGTCTTTCCTTATTTTAAGGATATATCTGTCGTCTAACGGCAATATCACCGGTAATTGCGGCCGCAAAATATCCGGTGAAATGACATATTTTTCATTTTCTATCCTATTTTCTTCAGCCACCGCCTCCAAGCCTGCATTGGCCTGCTCTATCCATTTATCCCAAATACCCCTGTTTTTGCCCTTTACGGCAAGCAGCAATAAATTATAAATATAATCACTGCGCTGATTCTCAACCAAGGGATTTTCATCTATATCCATGGCATTGATAAAGCTGTCTAAAATCTTCTTATTGACCGGCAGCCTTTGGTCTCGCGGGTCAATTCTCCTGTTGATCCTGACCCCTTTGCTTTCAAGATCATTTTCCAGATCTTTGATGACCCTGCTTATCGCATCAGGCGGGGTTGTCATGGCCTTGTCATTCGAAATTGCCGCCAGATCAACAGTGACGATTTGGGCACGGTCCAAAGAAACAGGGACTTCAGACGCTTGGGCATAATCTATTTTTTCATCAAGCAGCAAGCTCATCCCTCCGGAGAAATATTTTCTCGGCACTGCCTGTTGGGTCAATGGATCAGATTCTTCTTTGATATAATTATAAACGCCTTTCTTAAAAGCCTGGAGGTAACGTTGGTAGATGGCCTGGCATGAGATATCCCTGTATCCCACTCCCTGCACTTTCTTTTTATCCGCATAAACCTGTCCCAGGATGCTTTCCTTGATCTTATTTTTGTACCAAGTGGCAAGAATCAGGCTGTTGTAAACCTGGCGAAGCTGGGAAAAATTCTTGTTTTCATTGATCTCTTTGGTGAGTTGGGGGATGACAATTTCACGGACGATATCTGAGCCAAGCTTATTGATATTGGACTCGCGCCCTTGGCTTTTCCCGACATACACATGTTTTTGCAGGGATAGATAATCTTCTTCCAGCATTACTTTTAATCTGGATTCAACCACATACGCCGAACCTGCCCTGGCATTTTCATAAACAACCGCTTTTTGGGGGACTATCCAGACTTTGTTGAACGTTTTGACCGCTATATCCGTTGTCCCGTACCGTTTTGCCGCTTCCTGGTAAATACGCTTCCAGAATTTCTTTCCTATCGTATCCTCAGGATAGATCAAACTTGCGGTTATCTGCTTGAGCATATAATCTTCCGCAAGCAGATCCCTGCCCATCTGCGTCAATCCAAAACTGCTGGGGATGATACGGTCTTTTTCATAAGGAGAAAGATTGACCCACAGGTCATGATCAGGGATGGTTAAACCGGCTAAGAAATATTTGACTAATTTGGAGGTCTCGACATTAAGCTCGCCATTGGGTAAAACGCTATCCCCCTTATCAAGGATAAATTCAAATCTGAAGGGATTGTCCGGATGGATTTTTATCCCCTTAAGAATAGCTGGACTGAATTCAGGGCTTAAACGCACCATGATCCCGGGCACAGGCAAATGAAAATCATCCGCCCTTGCGTAAGGCATGGGGTTTATAAGATTTGTTAAAATAAAGCTTATTAAAATTAAGACAGTAAATGGGGTTCTCATATAGTTTATATCTCTCTACTATAGAGTATACCCTTTAATTAGGGTCTTGGGTAGGAAAGGAGGCGCCTTTACTTTTTCTTGGTGGTGCGTTTTAAGGCCTTATGCATACGGTCTAAAGCCTCTTCCTTCCTTTTACCTTCGGTCAGATGCCCGTTGCAGATGGCGGCAAAACCGCTGCGGTTCTTGATCTTGAAAATGGTGATTTTATTTTTTGCCATGTTCACCTCCCTTATGTTTTAAAAAGATATCTATCATTTCCAAAGGATAACGGGCCATGCGGTATATCCACTGGCGCCTGCCATAGCTTTCCGGGTGCGTGGAGTTATCTGCGTTCTGCTGATCCGGATGGTAAAACTCCCAGACCACTTCCCCCTCCGCGGTGATCTCAAACACCCTGCCCCGTTCACTTTCCGTGATCAGCGTATTGCCGTTTTCCAGGCGCTGGACATAACCTTGTGAAAGAGTAAAGAACCCTTCCTGCCGGAATTCCCATAGGACCCGGTTATCCAGCGGGTCTAACTCAAGCACCCGTGACCATCCCCTGTAACGACCATTATCAAACAATAAGATATGCCCGTTAGCAAGCATCCTGGGGGCATGCTGTCCTTCTAACCTGTGCGGGATATCCGCATCTATGCAATCCCAAACGATCTCCTTGGTTTCTCTATCGAGGATAAACATCATGCTCCCGTGACGAAAGCTGATAAGCCAGTTGCCCTGTCGAAATCGCTGATCCACCTTCCCCAGCGGCGTATCACCCAGTACGCATATGGAATTAAGGCGATAATAATCATAATTCCCTCCCCAGACAGATCCCTTTTTACGCTTGGCGGTTTCAGGAAGGAAAAATACTTTCGGCCGGTCCAATTCCAGGGGCTTGTGGAAACGCTGGATCTTTTTCAAATTGTCCCAGGTGGAATAACGGTAAATTTCCCTGCCCTGCATGTCAAATTCCACAATGGCGCAAAAATCAACATCGCGGCCCTTATACAAACGCATTTCTTTGGTCAAGGTCAAGATTGTATTTTGGGGAGTTACAACAATATCATGATGGATGGGTGTTTCATTGATCCAGACAGGCTTATCATCCCAGGAAAACAATCCCCAACGGGGTGATTCGTAATCTTCCTGGGCCAGGTAATATCCATCAGCAAGCAATACGCTTAAATAACGGAATTTCCAGCTTTTGAGCAGTTTGCCGTTCTTGTCGATCAGTTGCCCGTCTACAAGATTATAGCCCGGGCAACAACGGGAAGGCTTATGCAGATGTGCTCCCGATAAATCCTTATCAAACAGGGGGTCTTCTAATTCACGCAGTTTTATTTTAACAAGGTCCGAAAAGCTCATCGACTCCCTTATTTATTCCCCGTCGCATTCTTTAACGCCGTCAGAAAATCAGGGTTGACCGTGCCGCCTAATCGCTGGATCTTGTGCACATCAGACCAGGCTTTATCAAACTGTTTTAACTGGAAATAACCGACAGCCCGGTTGAAATAAGCCCTTGCGTCATTGGGATCGATCTCCACCACCTTGCTCAGGTCAAGGATAGCTTCACCGGTATTATTGCTCCGAAGATAGGTTAAAGCACGGCTCATATAGCTTTCCACGTCTTTCGGATTGATGACAATGTTCTGGCTGAAATCAGACACGGCCGCAATGAGATTGCCCTGATTGTAATAGACTGTCCCTCGGACGGTATACGCGATGGTGTCTTTAGGATTGATCAGGACGGCTTTATTCAAATCCGCGATAGCGTCCGTAAAATTTCCTTTTTTAACATAGACAATGCCCCTGTCCACATAAAGGGATTCAGCTTTAGGGTCAATTTCAATGGCTTTGCTATAATCAGATATGGCACCGGTCAAATCCCCCCTTGTCATATTTGCCCTCCCGCGGTTCGCATAGGCGGAAACGCTTCTGGGATTAAGCTCGAGGGCTTTGCTATAATCAGCGATGGCATCGGCGATCCTGCCCTGGATGATATAGGCCGTGCCGCGGTTATTGTAGGCGGCAACGAATTTGGGATCGATCTCAATGGCCTGGGTGGCATCGGAAATGGCGCCTGTCAGGTTGCCCAATTTGACATTGGCAAGAGCGCGGTCGGAATAACCTTCGTAATTATTGTGATCCGCGTCAATGGCCTTGTTGAATTCAGCAACAGCCGCGGGATAATTGTTTTGTTTGAGATAGGTCAGGCCCAGGTCATTGTGCTCCTTGACTGACTGGGCAAAAGCCGAAGAAAAAGTTAACAGAAAAACGCTTATCAGAATTAAAGTCTTCATTTAATCCCCTCCTCTTTTGTTGTTATATATTTGTCCGCTAATGAAGCGACATCATCCAGGCGCACATCGCTGTGCCAGATATTCTCGGGATAAATCATGATATTCACACCCCTGGCGCACTGCCCTAAGCATTTAGCCTGGGCCACGCGGATATTCGGGTGCAGTTTGCGGGCTTTGGCGATCTCGCGCAATTGCCGGAAGACTTCTTCGCCCTGATGGTCCCCGCAGGAAGCTTTTTCGCCATGCGCATTGTTGGTACACACAAAGATCTGGCGCTGGTAAGGTGTTTTATTTGTCTGCATAAGCAAATCTCCTGAATATATACCCGAACAAACGCGGCGGTAATATCTTTTGTATCATAATACGCGACCACGATGAAAAATCAGAAACATAACGCAACCTCGGATGAGATTTATTGATAATGCTTTCAATGAGCCCGGCCACCTCTTGCGGATCGCGTTTAAGTTTTCCGGTGTACTTTTGAGCCGCATTTTTCAATTTTTGACTGAAACGGAAATACGGGCTTTGCGAATTATCAAAATGCCTGGCGTAATGAGCGTTCTCGGAAAAAATCTTAGTCGGATAAGAACCGGGCTCGACTAAACTGACTGAAATCCCAAACAAGCACATCTCAGAGTAAAGGCTTTCACTAAATCCTTCCAAAGCCCATTTGCTGGCATTATACGCGCCCAGGCATGGCGAAGCCACTTGGCCGGCAATGCTTGAGATATTAATAATTTTACCTTGTGAACGCTTACGCATCAAAGGAATAATTTCACGGCAGACATTCTGTACGCCGAAAAAATTGACTTCCATCTGCCCGCGGATATCCTCCTCGGTCAAATCTTCAAAAAATCCGGCGATACCATACCCCGCGTTATTGATAAGAACATCGATATGATTATGCGTTTTTTGAATTTCATCAATGACTTTTTTGATGGTGGAAGGTTTGGTGACATCAAGCTCACGGATAAAAGCCTGTGCCTGGCGGCCTGCCAAGGCATCTTCTAAAGGTTTTTGGCGGGACAGATCGCGCATCGTTGCCCAGACAAAATGACCTTGAGCCGCAAGCCGCACAGCTGTCAGCAATCCAAAACCGCTGGAACAGCCGGTGATCAGTATAACTTTTTGATTATCCATGTTAAAGATTTACAGCTTTTTGCAGCAATAACGCGTCTACCAAGGTCAGGGCTATCATGGCCTCAGCCACCGGAACGACCCGCGGCGCCAGGCATGGATCATGGCGGCCTTTGACCTGCACTTCAACTTCCTGATGTTTTTCATTAAGGGTCTTTTGTACCTGAGAGATCGATGACGGCGGTTTTAGAGCCAGGCGGATCAGGATCTCTTCACCGGTGGAAATGCCGCCCATGATGCCGCCAGCATGATTGGTAGCTGTCCCGACTTTTTTACCTTTGAGGATAAAACGGTCATTATTCACGGAACCTTTTAACAGGCTTGCGCCAAAACCCTCCCCGAACTCGATACCTTTGACCGTGGCAATGGACATCAGTGCCTGGGCCAGGCGGGCATTAAGCTTGTCAAAGCAGGGTTCGCCCAATCCCGGAGGACAATTTTTAACGATGCACTGGAGCACGCTTCCCAGCGAATCGCCGTTTTTGCGGGCTTCTTCAATTTTAGTGATCATGACGCCTGCCATGTGGGCGTCAGCCGTGCGTACCGCGTTTTGTTCGATAGCTTTAAAATCTATATTCTTGGCATAGGTATCCCCAACGGCCAGGGTATAAACGATTATTTCAATCTTATGATTGGCTAATATCTTTTTAGCCACGGCCCCCGCGGCCACGCGGGCGGCAGTTTCCCTGCCTGAGGAACGCCCGCCTCCCCTGTAATCACGGATGCCATACTTGGCTAAATAACTGAAATCCGCGTGTCCGGGACGGAACACATCCTTGATATTCTCATAATCCTTGGAACGCTGATCTTCATTTCGGATCAGAATGGCTAACGGTGCTCCAGTGGTCTTGCCTTCAAATACTCCGGAAAGGATCTCGGCTTTGTCAGATTCTTTGCGCTGGGTGGTGATGCTGCTTTGCCCAGGCTTGCGGCGGTCTAAGTCCTTTTGGATATCAGCTTCGCTCAAAGGTAATTGAGGCGGAACACCATCGATAATAACACCAAGGGCGGGCCCATGGCTTTCGCCAAAGGTGGTGATCCGAAATATCTGTCCGAACGAATTTCCAGCCATATTATTTATCCGTCACGGCCCCAGTTGAGGCACTTGTCACCAGTTTAGCATATTTTGCCAAAACACCGCGCGTATATCTCGGTTTTGGCTGCTTCCATGCTTTCAGTCGTTTTTTAATCTCCGCGGTGGGAACATTTAAATTGATCTGCCGCTTTTGGGCATCAATGGTGATCTTATCCCCATTCTTGACAATGGCCAGCAATCCTCCGTTAAATGCTTCGGGCGTGATATGCCCGACCACAAAGCCATGGCTTCCGCCGGAAAAACGGCCGTCGGTGATCAGGGCCACTTCCTTGCCTAAACCTCTGCCGGAAATAGCTGATGTCGGTGAAAGCATTTCACGCATGCCGGGGCCTCCGCGCGGGCCTTCATAACGGATCACGATCACATCACCTTTGATGATCTTGCCGTCCAAAATCGCTTTGAGCGCGGTTTCTTCCGATTCAAAAACCTTGGCATTGCCGGTAAACAACGTCCCTTCCTTGCCGGTGATCTTGGCAACAGCACCTTCGGTGGCCAGGTTACCATACAAGATGACCAGATGGCCTTCCTTTTTAATGGGATTATCCAGGGGCCGGATGATCTGCTGGCCTTCCTTGTAAGGTTTGACATCTTTTAAATTTTCACGGACGGTCTTGCCCGTCACCGTCAGGCAATCACCGTGCAAGAACCCTTTGTCCAAAAGCATTTTCATAAGGGGCAAAATGCCGCCGATGGCAGCCAGTTCCGCCGCCACAAACCGGCCGCTTGGTTTTAAATCCGCCAGCACCGGTGTTTTCTTGCCGATACGGGTGAAATCATCAATGGTCAATTTGACACCGGCGGCATGCGCTATCGCGATCAAATGCAAAACCGCATTGGTGGAACCGCCTAAAGCCGTCACCACCGTAATGGCGTTTTCAAATGCTTTTTTGGTCATGATATCGCGGGGGGTGATATTTTTGTTCAATAAATTCAAAACAGCCTGGCCTGCGTTATAGCAATCCAATTCTTTTTCCCTGGAGACCGCGATCTGCATGGAACTGTTAGGCAGGCTCATACCCAGAGCCTCAATGGCTGAGGCCATGGTGTTGGCTGTGTACATACCGCCGCAGGATCCCGGCCCCGGAATGGCACAGCTCTCGATTTCCTTGAGCTCCTGGTCGGAAATCTTCTTGGCGGCGTGCTTCCCAACAGCTTCAAAAACAGAGACAATGTCAAGGTTCTGTCCCCTAAGACAGCCGGGAAGGATCGTGCCTCCGTACACAAACACGGACGGACGGTCCAGGCGGGCCATGGCGATGAGACAGCCGGGCATATTCTTGTCGCAGCCTCCGACAGCCACCAAACCGTCGAAACCTTCACAGCCTGTAACAGTCTCGACAGAGTCCGCGATGACTTCGCGGGACACTAGAGAATATTTCATCCCTTCCGTTCCCATGGAAATCCCGTCGGCCACGGTTATGGTGCCGAAAATGATCCCCTTGCCTCCGGCCGCGTTTGTCCCCTCAACCGCCTTTAGGGCAAGCTTGTCGATATGCATATTGCAGGGTGTCAGCATGCTCCAGGTGGAAACAACGCCGATCTGAGGCTTTAGAAAATCCTCGTCTTTAAAACCGGTGGCCCGCAGCATGGAACGGTTGGGCGCGCGGTCATAACCATCTACGACGATGGCTGAATATTTTCTGATATCTGGCATATTTAGGACCTCGATAGCCAAGGATGCTTGGCCTTGATCTTGTTTTCATAATCCGTGATCTTTTCCTGAAACTGCAATGTCCAGCCGATTCCATCCAGCCCTTTTAGCAGGCATTCTTTATTGAACGCGTCGATCTGAAATGAATACGACTTGCCGCCTGCGCTTACTGTTTGGGACGGTAGATCTGCGCTGATAAGAGCTCCTTTGTTAGCACCGACATAATCGAACAGCTCATCTACTTCCTGGGACCTTAACCGCGCCAGCAAAATGCCGTTTTTCACGCAGTTATTATAAAAAATATCCGCGAAGGACGGGGCGATGATCAATTTGAAACCAAAATCCCCCAGGGCCCAGGGCGCATGCTCGCGGCTGGACCCGCAGCCAAAATTATCCCGCGCTAAGAGCACCGTCGCCTTGCGGTATGGTTCCTGATTTAAAATAAAATCAGGGTTCTCCTTCGTGCCTTCATAATCGCTATACCGCCATTCATGAAAAAGATGTTTGCCGAAGCCCACGCGTTCGATCTTCCTTAAAAACTGCTTAGGGATAATGGCATCAGTATCAACATTAACTCTATTTAACGGAGCCGCAATACCTGTATGAGAATTAAATGGAAGCATAATTTCTTATATCCGTTATTTTTCCTTCCAAGGCAGCGACGGCGGCCATTTCAGGGCTCATCAGATGCGTGCGCCCTCCCGGCCCTTGCCGTCCTTCGAAGTTGCGGTTGCTGCTTGAAGCGCAGCGTTCGCCTTTTTTTAACTGGTCATCATTCATGCCTAAACACATGGAACAGCCGGCAAAACGCCACTCCAGGCCGGCCTTGATAAAGACCTTGTCCAGGCCTTCGCGTTCAGCCTGCAGGCGCACGCGGCCGGAACCAGGGACAACAATGGCCACCACTCCGGCGGCTACCTTTTTGCCGTCAACGATGTGGGCAGCGGCACGCAGATCTTCAATACGCCCGTTGGTGCAGGAACCGATGAAGACTTTATCGATCTTGATATCCGATATTTGTGTTCCAGGTTTCAAATCCATATAAGCCAAGGCATTGCGGGCCGCCGTACGGTCAACGGCATCCTTCATGGATTCCGGGTCTGGGACTGTCCCATCGACGCTTGTCACCTGCCCCGGAGACGTCCCCCAGGTGACCATTGGTTTGATATCTTCAGCTTTGATATTAATGACCCTGTCAAATTTAGAGTCTTTATCACTGGGCAAGGTTTTCCAATAGGCAACAGCTTTTTCCCAATCAGAACCTTTGGGGGCAAAATCACGGCCCTTGATATAATTAAAAGTGATCTCGTCAGGAGCGATCATGCCGGCCCGTGCCCCTGCTTCGATGGACATGTTGCAAATAGTCATGCGCGCTTCCATGGACAAGGCGCGGATCGCGGAACCGGCATATTCGATGACATAACCCGTGCCTCCGGCAGTGCCGATCTGTCCAATGATATACAAAATGATATCTTTGGAAGTCACACCCCTGCCTAACTTTCCGTCGATATTGATCAGCATGGTCTTAGGCTGGCTTTGCTGCAAGGTTTGTGTTGCCAAGACATGTTCCACCTCGGAGGTCCCGATGCCGAATGCCAGGGAACCAAAAGCGCCGTGGGTCGCGGTATGAGAATCGCCGCAGACAATGGTAAGGCCCGGTAAGGTCAAGCCCTGCTCAGGGCCGATGACATGGACAATTCCCTGGTCTTTATCTTTAAAGTCATATAACCGGATACCGAATTCATGACAATTTTGAGATAAGGTGTCCATTTGTGTGCGTGAGGTGGCATCAACCTTGGTGATATCCTTGGTGCGTGTTGATACATTATGGTCCATGGTAGCCACCGTTTTTTGCGGGCAGCGCACCGTCCTTTGATGTTCCCTCAATGCCGCGAACGCCTGGGGACTTGTCACTTCGTGCACCAAATGCAAATCGATATATAATAATGAGGTATCCCCCTGGGAATCCCTCACCAGATGGTCTTGCCATATTTTATCGAACATTGTTTTGCTCATAATTTCCCCTGAATATTTAAATTGAATTTTTAATTATATAGAAAGGCTTAAGATATGTCAACACCGGGGGGTTAAGGAAGGGATTTTTACTTTAGGATGATTACGGTTTGGCCGACATTTATGCCTTCATCCGTTGTCAGAAAAATGACGTTCACGCGGCATCGTGCGGGAATCTTATCAGGCGTGATCGCTTTAGCGTCCGCATCCCAAATGGTGGTGTTGGACGTCAATAGGATATGGGTGATCTTCCCGGTATTATCCTTAACGATAATCTCAGATTTTGTCCCCTTGCCCTGGTCTGCTTTGGAAACATTCTTTAGCTCCGCCCCCGAAATAGAATGGACGGTTGCAACCATGGTGGCTGCCATCGCCAAATCATCCGCCCAAGCCCTCCCGGCAACATTCATGAGGACAAATACGATGAGTACAAGTCTTATCATTGACCATGAGTTTAATCACCTGTGGATTAGACAGTCATTAGAATAAAATTAAAATTCTATAACCTATGACTTGGGCTTAACCGGCAAGGAGATCGTAAAAACAGTCCCCTGGGGGGCATTGGACCTGGCGTAAATCTTTCCCCCGTGGGCCATGGCAATGGATTGGGCAATGCTTAAACCTAAACCAAAACCGATACTGCTGCGGGATTTGTCAACCCTGTAAAAACGGTCAAAAATATGGGGCAATTCATTTTCAGGGATGCCGATACCGGTGTCAGAAATATCAATATCCACGGATTCTTTCTGCTGGCGCAGATCGATGGAAATTTTGCCTCCGGATGGCGTATATTTAATGGCATTGTCCAGGATATTAAGGACCAGCCTCTTGAGCTGGTTCTTATCCGCGAGTATTTCCACCGTATGGGCACTGTTGAATTGCAGGATGATATCCTTCTGGATGGCCAAAACCTGTATGGCCTCCACCGCGTCTTTAAGCAGCGAATTAAGGTCCAGCGAAGCCTTCTGGAGTGTGGTGGTTTTCGCGTCAAATCGCGCCAATGTCAGCAGGTTTTCCACGATGCCTACAAGGCCGTTGACTTCCTCAAGGCTGCTCAACAGGGTCGTTTCATATTCCTGTGTTGAGCGAATCTTTTTTAATGTGACTTCCAGTTCGCCTTTTAACACGGACAAGGGGGTCTTGAGCTCATGCGAGATATCTTCCATGAATTGACGCTGGGATGTGAACGCCTCATCAAGCCGGGCGATCATCTGATTGAAGGTCTGGGCCAGCGACTCAATCTCATCCTTGGTACCCGGGATCTTAAGCCGAAGTTTCAGATTTTCCGCCGTGATCAGATGGATCGTTTCGATCATCTGGTCAACGGGCCTTAAAGTCAGCTGGACGAGAAAAACACCGCTTAATCCGGTCAGGATAACGGTCAGCGGTAAAAGGAACAGCAGGGAAAAACGCAGGTTTCGAAGTATTGTACGAAGCTGGGCCAGAGGGCTCGCCACCTGGACGATATAGGAAAGCCTTTTATTTTCCATGACCGGGGTGGTGATGATCCTGAACAAAGCCGGTATCTGATTGACCTCAATATGGGCATTCTCAAAATGATCCGCACCCCTTTTGACATCATTGAATACGCGCGTGTTGAGATGGTCCGTGGGGATATTCTTGGATGAGGCAATGGGCGAGCCGTGGGCATCATAGATGCGGACAATGATATTGATCAAGTCCGGGTCATTGATCTTCTCCCCCACCCAGCGCCGGGCTATTTTGATGAAATTAATATTATCTTCTTTGATCAGGCGGATCTTGGAATTGGTGTCCGCGATATCCATACGCTCAGCTTCCCAGTAAGTATCGATCGACTGTTCGATACCTTTGGCGCGGGAGCGTAAGATATCATCCGTATCATCGGAGATCTTGATGTAAAGATTATGATAAAGCACCATCCCGAAGATAAACAGGGCCAAGGACAGGATGAGCATGTGCCACAGGACGATCTTAAAACGGATGGACTTAAGAAGCATGTTTACTTTTTAAGGAGATAGCCTTTGCCGCGGACCGTGTGGATCATCTTATTCTCGAATCCGCTGTCAACTTTATTGCGCAGGTAATTGATATAAACATCGATAACGTTGGTGAAGGTGTCAAAATTGATATCCCATACATGCTCGGATATCATGGTGCGGGTGACGATGTTCCCGGCATTGCGCATCAGATATTCCAACAACGCGTATTCCTTGACGGTCAGGTCGATCTCACGGTCCCCCCGCGTGACCTTGTGCGTCAACAAATCCAGGCTCAGATCATCCACCTTCAACTGGGTCTGCACGCGGCCGTCTTTTTTGCGTAAAACCACACGCACGCGCGCCAGCAATTCTTCAAAGGCGAAAGGCTTGGGCAAATAATCATCCGCCCCTGAATCCAGTCCTTTGACCTTGTCTTTGACCGTATCCTTGGCCGTCAGCATGATAATGGGCGTCGAATTGCCGCTTTTACGCAGCTCACGGCAAAGGGTCAGCCCGTCGATCTTAGGGAGCATCAAATCCAGGATGATGACGTCATATTCATTGGAACTTAACATGAAATGCCCCTCTTCGCCGTCGGCGGCGATATCAACGGCGTAACCTTCTTCTTTAAGGCCGCGCTTGATGAATTGGGCGATTTTGACCTCATCTTCGACTACCAGGATCCGCATAATTTTAAACCATTTTAATGAGTTGTTGGATGAGTTTTTCTATCCCCTCGCCTACTTCGCTGATACGCGCGTCCAGCATATAACAAGGGGTTGTCACGATTTTATTTATCTGATCGATCACGATGCCGCGGGCATCGCAATGGACTGTATTAGTGCCCGATTTTTGAAAAATCGCGCCGACCTTTTCATCTTTGCCAAAGGTCACCGTCACCTTTTTTAATATTTTGGTAATGATCACCGGGGAAATGCATAAAGCCCCTATAGGCTTGCCCGCCTGGTGCATGGCACGAACACTGGATTCCACCTGCGGCAAGACAGTCATTCTATCACCATCAACGGCAAAGGTGCAAAGATTATATGCCACCCCGCTGCCGCCAGGCATGACCAGGATATCAAAGTCTCCTTCACGAAAATCAGACAATGGCTTGATATTACTGCGCGCGATACGGGCTGATTCAAGAAGCACATTGCGTTTTTCAGGCATTTCCTGGTTGGTTAAGAAATTAAGCACGCGGCCCTGCGGCACATCAGGGGCAAAGCACTGGTATTGATGGCCAAAACGGTCAATGCTCAAAAGCGTTAAGACTGATTCATGAATTTCCGCGCCGTCCTTGTTGCCGCAACCGGCTAAAATAACAGCGAATCGCAGGACTCTTGGGCTCATTTTATTCTCTCCAGAAATATAACGCTGCGGTCAGGCCTATGCCGATGGCGAATGCCAATAACGCATTCGCTACAAAATACGGATAGACCATAAGCAAGACGCCAATCACCATCGGCCGCCAGTTCTTCTCTCTTTTCCCATGCATGAAGGCATACCAGCCGATGATGCCGAATATGATACCACCGATGATGTTCCACCAATTAAATCCCCCTCCACTGCCCAGAGGATTGGAAACCCCGTAAGCGCTTAGCATCGAATTTAATGTTTGGGCGTCAGGCATTCATTTTACTCCAAAATAATGACAGGTTGATATTGTCGGCTTAGCCAGCGCAGGATCTTTCGTATATTCCTTTGATTGACCGCCACACAGCCTGCCGTTGAAGAATAATACCCTCGCCAGACATGCATAAAAATGGCGGAACCGGCTCCGGGAATGACCGGATGGATATTATACCCGATAACGATCCCGTATTGATAAAGATTATCAAGGCGTTTCAATCGTTCAAAAGAACCTGCGGCGGGTACGCCTTTAACCCATTGATTATATTGCAAGGAGCGCGCGTCATCCACCCAAAAATCATTATCCGTAGCCTGGCGGTACGGCAGGCCGGTATCCATCGAGGAGGCATAGCCAAAAGCAGGCCCTAGCGGAAAGATGCCTGAGGGTGTTTTGCCATCCCCTTCTTTTTTATTTCCGATAGCTGCCAAACCATTCCTTCCGATCACGGCACTGATAAAATATAAACGATGCCATGCACTGCCCTGCCGTTGCCATGCGCTTAATTGCGCTTGATGTGAATTCTTGGAGACCGGATGGACATAGATGGCCTGGCTGATTGATCGATCAAGAATTTGAAGAAATTTGGGAGTAATAGAAGTACAGCCGGACAAAAGCAGTAAGCTTAGAATAAATATCGCGAAGGATGAACAGATATTATGTGTGAGGCACATTAAGGAATTTTTTGCCAAACGTCTGCGAGGAATTACAGTGAGTCTGTTCAAAAACAGAGAAGCTATGAAACAGACGAGCTGTAAACCGAAGCAGACGGCAAAAATATTCCGTGCCGAATCACATAATAGCTGTTCATCCTTGCTGAGCATGCTCACAATATGACATCCAATACTTACCGTTCAATATACGCGCGGTCAACATACAGCAAATATTGTCCCCTGTCGCGTTGACCATTGTCGCCGGAGGGTCGACCAAGGTCCCTATCATGGAAATGATCGCAAGGGCTTGCACAGGAAAACCATACATGGTCACGATCAATAGTTCCCCCAGAAATCCCCCTCCGGGAATGCCGCTCATCACGGTTCCGCTCAATAGGGCAATACCGATCGCCGTCGCAATGGTCGCGGGTGTGTTAAACGGCATATGAAACAAGCCAAAAAGCAAGGCGATCTTTAAAATGGCTGACAAACAGGAGCCTTCCAGATGAAGAGTGGCCCCTCCGATCGGGATGATCACTTCTCGAAGATCTTGCGGGATACCGATACGTTTGGCTGCCTCCATATTGGCAGGGATGGAAGCGATACTGCTTCCCGTCCCCCATGAGATCAAGGCCACGGGGGCAATGTTTTTCCAAAAGATCCTGATACCATTCATCCCTCCGGCCATATAGGCGTACACCGTGAAAGCAAAAAAGAAATAAAAGAACGCCACCGGATAATACAATTCCACCGCACGTAAATAGGTGCCCAGTAATTGAGGCCCAAAAACACCTACCAGGTATGCAAAATAAGCGCCCAAACCAATAGGGGCATAAAGCATGATATACGCGATCATTTTTTCCATCACATGGTTACCAGCAACAAGAAAATCCACAAAGGGCCGGGCTTTTGGACCCGTGCCAGATGCCACAATGCCCAATAAAAGCGAAAAAATGATCATGGCAAGCATGTTCTTTTTAGAAAAAAGGTCCACAAAATCAGAAACGGTAAAGGCCTTGATGATGGTATCACCTATATTTTGTGATTGGAGATCGACATGGACAGGTAAAGCTATCGTCACCCCTTCCGCGGGGGGAAAAATCCTAACGGCCACGATCATCAAGAAACAGGCGATTATACCTGTGGCAATAAAGACGATCATCATCCACATCAAGATCCGGCTCAAACGCTTTAAATCAGACATCGTGGCTACCGTGGAAGACAGGGAGAAAAACACAAGCGGCACAACAATGGTGAAGAGTAAGTTCAGGAAAATATCGCCGAATGGTTTGAAGACAACCGATCTTTCCTTAAAAATCAATCCCAGGACGCATCCGGCGGAAACGCCCCCCAGGAGGATCAGGGAGGTCCCGTAATGCTTCAAGAAAGAAGGTTGTTTATTCATTATATCCATCCGCAAAAGGCGAACGTGCAGATACTCTTGGCATCCATCAGTTTTCCCTGAACCATCAGGCGGCGCACCTGCGGCTTAGTCATAGGCAAGGTCTTGATGACTTCATATTCTTCCGGCTGAGCCATGGTCATGGTCAATCGTTCGGCCTTAAAGATATGGATAATCTCCGTCGAATAGCCGGGCACCGGATAAATAGAGCCTAATTTGGTCAGTTTTTTAGCCTTAAGCCCGGTCTCTTCCAGGAGTTCCCGGCGGGCACATACGGCGGTCGATTCACCAGGATCCAGGGTGCCCGCGGGCAATTCATAAATATATTTGTTTAACGCCGGGCGGAATTGTCGCATCATGACAACCGTGTTTTTGTCCAAGAATGGGGCGATGATGACAGCTCCCGGATGATTTATATAGGTAATGCGGATAGTGCGGTTATTGGGAAGTCTAACCGCCTGATTTTTCCTGACATCAAGTTTTCGACGGGCCATATCAAACCACCGGAACTGTCTGGGCCATGCTGGGCCTCTTGGAGACCCCCTCAAACCATTGCAACACAGCCCCCTGTACTTTCAGGTGAGGCAGGCGAAAATGGATATACCCTATGGCTGAAGCGACGGCAACGGACGCCAAATTAAATCCCTTCAGTTTGGGCAGATCTTTCTCAATATACCTATATGCCGCCTTGATGTTCGTTTCCAGGGCTGCGGTAAAATCTTTATGAAAATCATTGGGATGGCGGATCTTTTCCATATACAGGTTAATGGCCGCGGACGTCAGATCATCGGCAAAAGCTTCCCACTTTAAGACATCGAGGCGTTCATCGGCCTTTCGGGGGATGATCACGGGATCATCATTGAGATCATCCAGGTATTGGCAGATGACCGGACTGTCAAACACAGTTACCCCGTTATCCAAGATCAGCGTCGGCACCTTTCCCAAAGGGTTGGCGTCCAACAGCCGTTGGGATTTCTTTTGCAGGTCTTCATCCACCAACTCCAGGGGAATATTCTTTTCCAGGGCGATAACCCTGACCTTTCGGGCATAGGGTGAGCGTTTTGTATAAAGTAATTTCATCATGATCACCTCCGATAGGAATTGAGTTCAAGAACAACCCAAGACGCATTGTCCAGGGGGAAATTGCCCAAGGTGGTCCTGGCGCTGGTCAGGATCTTTTGGGGAAAACCAAGCAATGCCAAAGGCACCGTAATGGTCACATCATTAGGGCTTCGATTGACCTCCACAACATCCTGGTCCAGGCGTTTATTCTGGTCATATACGCTATAGCTTAATACTCCCAATCGCACATTGACCTTGGGCATCAGCTCAAAAGAAATATTCTTATTATAACCGAAAAAATAAATCGACGCTTCCACATCCTGCGCCAGTGGCTTGGAAAGGCCGATGGTGACAATAAGCTTGTCAGATTCCCAGCGCAACGATTTCCAATCGACACCCACGAAAGCGGAGCGCTCCTGCTCATTCAATTCTTCCGGCAATTCCATCGTCGTCATCAATTTTTTCTGGCCGGAAATGATGGAAACGTTTTCATTCAAATACAACCTCAATGGCGGCAAATCACCAAAAAGTTCATTAAACTTGACGAAAGACAAAAGATACCTGGGGCTGGAAAAATATTGTGATTTATGCGCCTGTAGGGCGTTTTTCTTGGCTACGAGTTGCTGAGGCGTTAAATGGTATTGTTTCCAGATCTCATCAACGGCTAACGCATCAGGAGGCGTCAGGTCCTTTTCAGGATGGAATCCTTTGGGCTTGGGCCATGTCAGGTAATGGATCAGATACGGAAAAAGCTCCACATTGCCATCCATGCCCTCATCCCAAAGGGCCACGCGTAGATACAAGTACAGGGCCAGATGATCCCCGTTATGGTCCGCCGGATGGGACACAAAGATCTTCGTCGGCTTAAATTCCCTTAAAATGGACCGGAGGTCCTTGATTATTTCTTCGCCTTTATACGGCGCGCCAAAACGATAAGCCCCCTTATAAGGGACAGCCGACACCCTGGTCATAATACTCGTGTAAGCCGGGCGCTGGTTCCAATGGTAGTACCATATATTTAAGGTGCCAAAATCAGGATAACCCAGAAATGTTAAATCCTTCGGCCCCACCCCTAAGATACGTGAGGCATTGATCGCCTCATCATGCCGCACAATGCCCATATTTTCCACGGCAGCGGGAAACACCACCGGATGCTTGCGGTAAAGAAGAAAAGACCATTGATTACTGTCGCCGTAAGTAAGAAAAACGATCTTTAAAGGCAGTTTCAGGTTTACGGCCTGTTGGATCACTCCCGCCGCGCCTAATACTTCATCATCCGGATGGGGAGCCAGGATAAGAACACGGTCCGTCGCTGAGAATGCCACAGGGCTAAACTTGGCATTATCAGCATGAGCCGTGGTACTCAAGAAAACTAAAAACAGGGTAATGGCAATATCCACTTTCAATAGCCGGAAGATATCCCTATTTATTGATCGACTTGACATATAGTAACGAATGATAATGTTCCTCCTTCCCATCTCGGATCAACACCATCGGATACCGTTCACGGATAACAAAACCCTGGGATTCAAAGAACCTGCCGGCTTCTTTATTAGCGTCATGGACCGAAGCCGCAATTTCAGAAATCCCGCTTGAGGCCGCATGGCCGACCAGGGCTTCCAATAAGCTCCGCCCTACCTGCTGTCCCCGAAAATCATGCACAATACCGATATGCAAATGCCCTTGATGGCTGTGAAATGACTTCTTCCGCAGGACAAAGATCCTGCGCCAATTCTTTAATAGACCCCGCAGAAGCTGCCGGACCTCAGGACGGAAGAAAATCCCGTGTTTGTACGCCTTAACCAGCAAAGCAGGTATTAAAAGCCAGAACATCACCAGCCCAAAGCGTCGGTTATCCATACAGCCGTTGACGTAGCCGACCATGCGTTCATCACATATGGCCACAAAGGTCGATCGGGGCTCGTAATCGGTATAATACTTGGTCAAGATGTCCGCGGCCACATCGCGGTCCGGGAAAAAATTCTCAATTGGCTTGCCGCGATCGGCCACGTCGCAGCAGAGTGTCCGTAAAACAGCACGGTCTTCTGATTTGTAAGGTCTGATATTTATTTTATTCATAAAAATTTATGAGAGAATAGTAGATGCTTATGCTGGGCACGTCAAGGATAATGTTGGTGATATCAGGCATCCTGCTTACTTTCTCTTCTGCACAGGCAGAAAGCGGCCTGATCGACCGCATCCAGCGGTCTGAGAGATCTATTGTCACTGTACAGACTGAATTGACCAGGGTCATGCATACCACCCCCCCGCAGACGGCTACCTTCTACCGCACCGCTGCCGGGATTGTCATAGACCCTTCGGGTATTATTGTGACCAACACGCATACGATCATCCATGCCCCTTTTATATTTGTCATCCTGCGTGATGGCACCAAATTACCGGCAGATCTCCTGTTCGCCTCCGGTGAATATGACTTTAGTTTCCTGCGGATCCACCCTGCCCGTTCGCTTGAGAGCGCCAAATGGGCTGATTCCTCCCTGATCAATATAGGAGACCCTATTATAGCAGTTGGAAACTCGGACTACGACAATCAATCGATCTTGTCGGGCCATATCAAGGGCATCATCCAGAACCGGACAACTTCGAGCAATGATTTCCTTGAATTGGACCTTGACCTCTACCATGGGGATAGCGGAGGGCCCATCCTTGATGGAGAAGGGCGGCTTTTGGGAATGATCATGGCTAAAAACGAAACGATGCCTAATTCCAGCATAGCCATCGCATCTAACAAAATCCACCTGCAATATTTGCAATATAAAAAAAATATGCCATAATCCTTCCAACACCTATGAATAAAAAACTAATATTTTGGCAATGGGCGGCGGCGTGGCTTATCCTTGCCATCTTAAGCTGTTATGTGCGCCTGTATCCGCTCCGCTCTCATATGTGGGACGATGCCCACGAACAGGCTACTCTTCTTGTCATTTATCATATCAAACAGACTTTTCTCCAGCAAATTTTGAGCGAAGCCCCGAATATGCCCCCGGCCCTGGCTAATCATATGGCTGAAGAAAAGCTCAATGAAACCATCCATACGGACAATCAAAAATTCAAGGAAGCGATTGAAAAGACCACCCTTGCCCTGGCTAATCAGCCCGGCGCCGCGCCCCAGAAAATATATCTATTGGAATCCGACCCTTATGATTTTTATAATTTAACTGAAAACATCGTCCACAAGGGACGTATCGCGGATATTATCAAAGGAAGCAAGTATTTCAATCCGTTGATGTGCGCGCCCTTCGGCTGCTGGCAGCCTTTTACCCTGCACCCTTATTGGGGTTTTATTATTTACAAGACACTTCAGCTGTTTGATCCAAACATTTCCTTGATGACCGCCGTGGCCTATACGCCGCTGTTTACCTATCTATTGATCATCATTGCCTTTTTATGGGTTTGCCGGGTATTGAATTATTCATTGATCGCCTCCTTTGTGGGGGCATTGTTCCTTGTCATGGCCCCTATCAATTTAAAACGCGGGGCTTTGGGCTGGTTTCGGACTGACCCCTACAATATATTATTTCCTTTACTGCTCATGGGGATGCTCTTTTTAGCCTTAAGGCCCGCGTCCAGGAAAGACGGCATTCTTTGGGCCATTATCTTCGGGTTGACCCTGGGCATTTACGCATTATTCTGGCAAGGATGGGGATTCTTATTTTTTATGGGGATCACCTGCGCCTTCTGCGCCGCACTGTTTAATTTCTTTGTTAAACAAGATAAAGCCCATGCCGCTCAGAATTTGCTATTCATCGCCATATTTACCGGTGCCACCCTTTTGGTGGTGAGCTTGTGTTTTTCTTTTCAGGATTTCTTCATCCTTTTTAAGGAAGGTTTCGGGGAATTAAGAAAATTCACCCACCGCGGACTGGACCTATGGCCTAATCTGTTCATGGCTGTCGGTGAATTGGAAAAAACAAGCCTTGCCAGCATCACCACTTCAGCCGGAGGCCCGGTTTTTATCCTCCTGGCTCTGGGGGGCTGGATTTACAGCTTACGCTTGGCCCTTAAGAATTTCCGTCAAAACAAAACGATCGATACCCTCATCCTGACGATCTTTCTTGTTGTGACCTTTTTCCTTAGCTTACATGGCGAAAGGTTTGTTCTTTTCGCCACCATTCCCCTGTCTGTATTGGCAGCCGCGGCCACCCACCGTTTTACAGGCTTAAAATCTGTCGGCTTGCCTTTGGCTGGATTATTGGTCGCGTTGATCCTATTTAGCGCAAATCGCGACATCCAAACCATCCTGACCCCGATCTTTAATTCAACTTGGGATGAAGCGCTAACTAAGATCAAAACCGACTCTCCTGCTGACAGCATTGTCAATACCTGGTGGGCTCCGGGGCATTTTATCAAAGCCATTGCCCACCGCAGCGTTCCCTTTGACGGGGCTTCCCTGGACCAGAGTGCCGTTGGCTATTGGATGGCCAATATGTTCTTAAGCCAGGATGAAAAGCAGGCACGGGGAATATTGCGTATGCTCAATACCAGCGGAAATAAGGCCGCGGAATTCCTAGTCAAATGCGGTTTGAAACTTTCTGATGCCACCACCCTGCTTCTGGCCATAGCTTCTGAAAGCAGATCGGAAGCCAGCCAAACCCTCAAAGGCATTATCAGTGATGACCAAATCCAAACTTTACTGTCAATGACCCATGGGAAAGTACCGCATAGTTATGTGTTGGTTTATTCGGAACTTGTCGATGATAACCTGATGATCGCTTTCACTGGCCGCTGGAATATCAAGAAAATCGAGGAAGTGAATTCCAACCTGGAATTGTATAAAGAAATCCCCCCTCGCAGCTCTCCCGATTTTGTCAATTATTTGTGGAGTACAATGGGTGGACCTCCCAAATACAGCGATGCCCTGTCATTGATCGGACAAAATGATCATCAATTGCTCTTCCGTGAGAACCTGTCCATTGATCTTACTGCCATGGACGCCAAGATCCAGTCCGCTCAATACGGTGAAGGCCAGCCCGCAAGCGTCTTTTATCTTAAGGACGGCGCGGTCGTGGAACATGAAAATCCCGAAGGGAATCTGAATTATTCTGTGGTGCTTTATAAGGAGGACGGCCAGTATGTAGCCCGTTTGATGGACCATGCCCTGGCTAATTCCCTGATCATGAAACTCTATTACTTCGACGGGCAAGGCCTGCAGTACTTTAAACCCCTCATCTTAAGCCACGATCTAACCGGCCGCACGAAGATCAAGGTCTTTAAAGTTATTTACTGATATCCGCTGATCCGATACCCAATAATGGTAATGGGCTTTTGATGGGCGTCATGCTGATGATGACCGGAATAAAACCTGTGAATCCGCCCTGCACCAATTCGCTTAACTGGGCCTGGTCGAATTGGACGCTGACTGTCCGGCCATTGCGCTTGACGTTGATTTGATTGAGGTCGATACCACCCTTGTTGAGCATGGCACTATCCCGTCTTATCCTCAGAAAATAATTCACTATATCCGGTAAAGGCCTGGGATTATCGTGAAAATAAGCGATCACATTCGAAATATCATCCATGTTCGCGCTTGGGTCCATTTTAATGATCTCCTCGCGTATTTGCCTATCAGTCGGCAGCTTGGTAAGGGTCAGCACATGTGTCTCTTTGACCAACAAGGGGTGATGTTGCTGATTTAAAAGGGTAACTTTTGCTTCAACGACCGAAACAGGCTCATCAAACATCATTTTCCCCTCAGAAAAAGGTGTTTTAAGGACAACGGTTAAATTCATCCAGCGGACCTGAGGAGAAAGATGATCAATGTTATTGTACCAATCATGGCCTCCGCTCGACCAATTTGATCCCGCGATCACCAAACCCATTTTCAAAACGCGATGATTGATCTTCGAATCCAAATTTAACAATCCTAACGGATTTTCCCCATCTTTGCCTAACGCTTGCTGCGGCGTAGCCGGTATGGTGATCGAAAATAATTGAGTGCCCGCTTTTATATCCTGAGTTACCAGTCTGAATTGATCAAGCGGAACTATTGAGTGGTTGAGAGGCTGCAATGGGACCTGCTGTGAACGCTTTACCTTTTCCCAATAGGGAAGATTATCCCCAACCCGGATCTCATCCCAGCCATGGTACTTATAAATATAATCGCCTTCCAAGGCCCTCATCCTGTTTAACTGATCACTGATCAGGTTATATTCTTCATGCCTTTCATTCTTTTCCGCTTTTCTCATCAATGAGGCCAAAGGCCCAATGGCACGAATGCCTCCTGAATCCGCTAATTTCTTTACAGCATAAATCCTGGCTTCAGGCCCTCCTGTTTTTAAAACAGCTATGTAGGCATCGCTCATCCGTTCTTTAGTGGCCCCTAATCTTATCAGGGCTTTTTCCGCGAACCTGCGGACTCCTTCACTTTTATGGCTCAGCATCGATGCGATCTTATCGACATTATCCGTTAAGGACCAAAATGAGATCTTCACCCTTGCCAGCATCGCATCATCCTGGCCTTCGCCCTGTACTGCATTAAGCCTATCAATGACCTTTGCTGCGGTTTTAAATGTCGGTCTTAAATTGTCTCTTTCAGACGCATTATTTGAACCTAAGTACAAATTATAAATCAATGAAGATGCTCTTACCTTATCCCTTTCAATATCAGAGGTAAAAAAATAATTTAATGCCTGGAGAAAATAAGATTGCGTGATATTAAGCTCTCGCATCTTTTGAATGATTTCATCTTTGGGAACATCCCTTTGCAAATCAATCATCGAACGCACAAGGGCCAAGGCATCACCCAAAAAACGGACCCTTTTAGGGTCAACCTTTTGTCCTGATAAGGAGGCTTTGGTTAAAATATCATTGGCTGTCGAATAAGGATTAAATTCTTCTTTTCCCGGTGACTGCAACATCGCCGCATCCTTTGTTTCCTCTAAATTTACATCCATACTCAACATCGCTCCATCGCTGGGGGCAATATCATTAACAGATCCCCTCTTATCCAAATTGATCACCATTACTTCCCCGCCGGAGAAATACTTTCTCGGTGCGATCTGGCCATCAGGTGCGGGGGTGTCCTTAATATAGTTAAACGCCCCTTTTTTGTACGCATCAAGATAGCGTTGGTAAATTTGTTCCTTGATGGTGGGATCATTCAAATTAACGCCAGCGATCTTATTCTTATTGTTATAAACGGCATCCAAAAGGCCGTTTTGGATGGTTTCCTTATACCATTTGGCTAAGATCAAAGCTTGATAGATCTGGCGCAATAAAGCGAAATTCTTTCCCGTATTGACTTCTTTTTCGATCTCAGGAAGGATAATTTGACGGAGAATTTGGGATGATATACTGGAAGCTTTAGTTCCCTGATGTTTCTGTTTAGCTAAATAATCCTCATCCAGCATTACCTTTAAACTTGATTTAGTGACATAGGCGGCATTGGTGTTCTCAAAGACCTGTGCCTGGTCCGGAAGTATCCAAACCTTATTAAAGGTGTTTACAGGGATATTGGTTGTGCCGAGTTGTTCCTGCGCTTTCGCGTATACCCTGCTCCAGAATTCCTTGCCCAGGTCTTTCTCGGGGTATATTAAGGAAGCCGTCAATTGTTTGAGGATATAATCCTGCGCTAAAAGGTCGCGCCCCAGATCTGTTTGTCCCAAAGCTTCAGGCACCATCCGGTTTTTCTCATAGGGCGATAAATTGACCCATAAATCCCCTTCAGGGATGGTTAAACCCGCCAAAAAATATTTTACTAATTGATTAGCCTGGTCTTTAACGGTTGCCGGATCCTGAGGGCCTCGGCCGGTATCAACGATAAACTGAAACTCAAGAGGTTTTTGAGGATTTACGATCAGGCCCTTTAGTGTTAAAGGAGAAAAAGGCGTGGAAATCCCCACTATTGTCCCCGGCACAGGCAGCTGGTCAACGCTAAAATCCTGAGCCTGGACATATTGAAGATTGCTAATACTAAAAGTCAGGCATATAAGTGAAGCAAGAAGGCGTTTGTACATTTTCCCCCTATATATTTATAATTCAGCAGAATGCTTAAAATATAACATATTTTAAGGGTAAAAAGCAATCCCATGGCCTGATTCTGAAAAAATTAATAGTCTGAAAGTTTGCCGCGCAGGCGGGCCTGCATGCCTGACGGCTGGTCAGAGGTCGCTGGAATAGGGCCTAATCCGGCCGGTTGGCCTGTAGGCGAGTTACTTGCAGCATTTGAATCTGTTTGGTCATTCACCTGGCTGTTGTCGCGTAAGGATTGCTCAAGGCGCGAAGCCAGCTCTTCCTGTCCCAAATCATGTAATTTCGTGATCATTTCCATCGCTTCTACCCGCTGATTGCTGGCAAAATAAGCCGTACCCATGCCAAAATATATCTTCGGGTCCTGGCTGACAGCCAGCACCTGTTTAAAATATTTAAGAGCGGTCAGCGGTTTTGACCTTATCAATAAATTGATCCACGCAAGGCTCAGCTGGGCGCTGGTTAAATTAGGGTCGAGCTTCAATGCTTTCTCGAAATACTCCTGGGCATGGTCCACGTCCTCCCGGCCGTAATAAATCCTTCCCAGATTATCATAGGCTTCGGTCAATTTAGGGTCGTAGCTGATCGCCGTTTTTAAATATTCAATGGTTTTATCCTCATCCCCCGAAGCCGCCTGGTTGGCAAGGGCCAAACCGTTATAAGCCGGGGCAAAGGTAGGGACAGACTTGATGATCTGCTGATATATATCCATCGCCTGTTCATATTGCTGATTGTTATAGGCTGTTATCGCGCGCTCATAAGCGCCCTTAAGGTCAATAGATTGGGCGCACGCAAATGGAGCGCAGAAGGATAAGGCAAAGATGCTAAGGAGTAGCGGAAGGGCTTGCTTGGGAAACATTGGGATTATTGGCATTTTGGGAATTGGATGGCATCGGTTTGTCAGAAACCACGATCTTTTCAACCGTCATGGTGGCCTTGATCTCATCCGTATCTGTTTTCTTGGAGCTTATATTAAATTTAAGGACCTTCATCAATTCGCTGTTAGCGTTGATCATATGCATAAAATTGATCACATCCGACAGGTTGCCGGAACATTCCAGATCAGCCTGATATTTCCAATAATCCGTATCCTGCTGTCCCGGCGCAGGGCTGATCTTGATAAGGGTCACCCTGGCCTGTCCCGCCAGCACTTCGATCTTCTTCAGGAATCCCGCGATCATCTCCTCATCAGTGGACATGTTTTTGGTCAAATAAGGGTCGATTTCCTGGCTTTCCTTCAAGATCCGGTCCTTATAGCCCAGAAAATGAATGTCCTGCCTGATCGAAGCTTCTTCTTTGACAATATCCCCTTCAATTGACGACAAACGCGACATGGTCGGTGCTATCAAAAGCCGGTCGAAAAGGGCCGCGATGACGATCACCACCGCGACGACCAAGAGCTTCTTTTGGTTTTCATTCAGGCTGGAGATGAATTTGGTGATTTCGTTCACGCCGGCTCCTTGGTATCAGCCAATTTAAACTCAATTTCGAAGGCAGCCACATCCTTGCCGTTGTCTTTCTTGGTCGTGGTAGATTTGGTTTGGGCCTCTTTGAACATCGCGGAATCATCCAGTGATTTGACGTAGGAAAACACTTCGGACATGGAATTCGATATGCCGTCGATAGTGACGGTGCCGTCCTCATCCATGGCGATATCATTAAGATAGATCGAATGCGGTGTTATCGTGTACAGCTCATGGATGATATCGAGGCTGACCATGCGGTGCGCCAGAAAACCGCGCACGAGCTTAACCTTGTTCATCTGTGATTCAAGCTTTTCAACCTGTTCTTTTTGGGGAGCGAACTGCTCACGCAAATTCTTATTCAAGAACGTATCTTTAAAATAAATATTGCTCATGATCATGCCCCCGACAAGCAGCATCAGGAAAATAGCGGCCACCCCTGACATGCTGGCCTCCCTGCTCTGGCGCTCGACCGTCTTTTTTAAGACCATCTCATCGGGCATCAGGCTGATCTCGCACTTGTTCGCCATCGTGGCCGGCGCTATCACATCAAGGAAAGAATCGTCGCCAAAATTGCTCTGCAGTTTTTTACGCGGGCCGGCGGAACCGCTGATAAATTTGGAAAACTCAAAGACCTTAAATTCAACCTTCAGGTTTTCTTTCAGGGCCGGTAAAATGTTGGCTACCGCCTCATTGGCCGTTGTCACCACATAGGAGCCCGGCGCGGCATTCCCGTCTTCCTGGGTGAAGGCATCCATCGATTTTTTTAATTCATCCTGAAGCTTCGAAAGCGCGTCCGCCCCTTCCATGATCGCCTTTATCCCGACCGGGATATGCCTGACGAACAAAAGCGAGCCTTTGGAAATGACGATAAAACTGGCGGCATTCAAGGTGAAATCAATGATCCCGAAGGGAGGGACATCTTTCTTTAAATTCAGGCCCTTGGAATAAAAACGCGCCTGGGCTTCCGGCACGAAAAGGATTTTATCTATATTAAGTCCCGCCCTCTCCATGATCGAAACGCGTTCCTTGACCAGGTCGCGGTGCACGATCACGAGCAATAGACGGGTATTGTTGGAGGCGCTTAAGCCCAAATTGATATAACTGATCAGCACCTCTTCCCGAGAATATGGCGTATGGCGGGAAGCCTGCAGGTTGATGATGGATTTTATTTCTTCGGGGTCTGTCGAGGGGACTTCGATATTCTTGGCGGTCGCCGCGTTGGCCGGGATCACGCAAATGACCGGGGCCTTGCGGTTAAACGGGGCCAATAAAGATCTTAACACCCTGACCGCTTCGTCACCGCCGGGAATTGCCGTAAATGTACCACGGGCAACCTTATCAAGGCTTCCGGAAGTAGCGGCTTGGGCTATCTTTATAACACCGTCATTGATGGAAACAGTTAAATATTGTTTATCTGCGCCGAACATGAACACTCCATGGATTTGAATTTATTATAACCAATTTTAGGGGCATAACCATCAGAAAAATAAGTATTTTATCTCTCTTTCCAGTACACGATCCTGTCATCCCGCGATGAATAAACCGCGCGAACGGATCTCAGCGCTGTCCTCGCGGAAAGCTTGCCTGTCGCTTCGATGGTATAATAATACGAATTGGTGGTCAAAAGCCCCTTCATATTCAAGGCATCAATGGCGCGCGCTTCGGCCAGCAATAAAGGGGTGACGGCATTGACATCGGCGGCGATCTCATAGGTCTTAAGAAAAACATGGTCATCCGGTGTAGCGTCGATATTATCCTTCCCCCGTCGAACGGACAGGATCTTGTCCACCAGGGTGTCCGCCAGCCCCAAGGCCTCCAGGACTTCCCTGGAAGCCGTGTTGATATTCACGACCCCGTCCCCGTAAATGGTGACAAAATTGATAAGCTTGTCATACAGCTGCTTATTCATGCCCTTGACCAGCAAAAGCTCATCCAGACTTTCATAATCGGCGCTTTTCTTCGGGTATGGATGCTGCAGATTGGAATAATAATCCTCGCTGAAATAACCGGTTATTTCACTTTCGCCGTACTGACGCCAATCCAATAGCTCCTGCGCTAATTTAGCCGCATCTTCGTCCCGGATAGACAGCACGTTAATCAGCAGGTTCGTCAGGGTCAATTGGTCGGTTTTGTTCAAATTGAGCTTGCTTTCTTCATCCACCATTCCCCAGCGCAGGGCCTTGCCGTCCCCATCAACGGCGATATAGCCGATCCCCGCCTGGTCACGCCCTAACCTGATCGAAGACAATTCATCGGCATTGTTAAGCAGGTCGATCTTAACGGCAGGGGTGAAGACAAAGGAAGTCGTTTCCATCTGCTGATGGATATAGGCGGCCGCTTTTTTCACTCCCGCTTCCAGCAGATAATTCATACGGCTGCGCTGATCGAGGCGGGCGACTAAAAAGATCTTTTGGCGGATCCCGGCGGCAACGCTTACCGCCAATATCGTCAGGATCCCCAGCACCCAAAGGGCAAACACCAATACCATTCCACGGCGGCAGTGTCGAAACCTCATATACCACCCCCGACGGGGATCAGCAAGAACCGGCGCATGTGGCGCATTTGTCCGTCTATCATCAATTGCGCGTCGATCGAAACCCCCAAAGGGATCCCTTCATCCGTCTGGCTTTTAACGTCCAGCCCCTTGTCCGCCTTGAAATAATAACGCATGGTAATATCCTCGATCAAGGATGCCACTTCGACAGGCTGGGACCATTGTGATTTGAGCGCCTGCCCATAGGTGGCCTGGCTGCGGTAGATCTTTTTTTCAGATGGGTCATAAGTATAGCGAATGGCACCGATCTGATCCCCGTAGCCTTCCTGGGAGCGGGAACTGTTCGGGTCAACGGGTGCCATGATAATGGCCGGGAATGACACCTCCATGCTGTTTCCCTTAAAAGGTATTCCGGTGATGGTAACGGCACCGCGCAAATCCTCGCCGATCTTGTCCAGGAATATGGCCATGTCCCCTTCAACCATGACATGCTGGCCGCGGGCCCATAATTTAAACCCGTTGGAAAAGGCGTTGAAGACAGCGAGGCTTATGAGCGCGAACATGCAGGAGACCAGCAGCACTTCCGTTAATGTAAAACCTGGACGATGATTTTTCATCTGATCATGTATGCACTGCGCGAGGCGTGCATGTTCCTTTGCCCGTCAAACCACGAGAGCCTGACATCCAGCTGCCAGACGCTTTTGACATCCGGTAAAGGCGCCAAATTAATGTCATACTCAAAATGGACAGGCTTATGGTTAATTTCAAGGTCGACCGAACTATTGCCCAGATTCAGATCACGGGCGGGCCAATCGGCGAAAGATCCTGATATATCACCGATCTTCTCATCAATCAGGGATGAGGCATACAGGCGGCAGGTTAAATTATTCAGATAATCGGCGCACAGGAAGAAAGACTTGTAGATCAAGACGATACCGCAGCATAAAACCACCAGACTGACCATTACTTCGACGAAGGTAAAGCCGCGGGAGTTATTGCCAATTACTGATTTCGGAAACCCCATCTTTTCCTTTCGAGGAGAGATCATAATCCGCATGGTGTTCGCCGGGCGATACATAAATGTAGGGATGCCCCCATGGGTCAAGAGGTTCCTTCTCGATATAAGGGCCGTTCCAGTTTTCAGGCAGCGGGTTGGAATTGGGCTTGACAAGCAACGCCTGCAATCCCTGGGCGGTGGTGGGATAGGAACCATTGTCCAGTTCATAAAGCCTGAGCGCTGTCGCCAGGTTAGCGTCGATATCGGACTTGGCCACCCTGGCCTTGGCCTCTTCCCCGCGGCCGGACAGGCGCGGGATGATCATCGCGGCCAATGCCCCGATGATAATGACCACCAGCATGATTTCAACCAGGGTAAATCCGGTCTGTGAATGCTTTATTTTCATATTATTTTCCTTTATATGTACTGTTTGGCGTAGTCAAACCATTTATCCTGTAACGTCTGCATGGAATCTATGGTGGGATAATAGGAACCCTTCAGGGCATCCTCAAAACTGTCCCCGTCGCGCAAGTGACGGCACAGATCCTTAAATGCATCCTTACCATAAGTTTTAATCAAAAAGTCGACAATGTAAAGGCTTTCTACATAAAAAATGGATATCGAGTCCACATCATTCCTGTGCGACAAAAGGTCATAGTGCAGTAATTCCTGCAAAGGGATGATCCTGCCTTGCGTTATCAGCTTGACCATGACATCCATATGCTGTAGGTTGTCATCCTTTTGTTCAAGCTGGGCTACCCCCTCGTCAAAAAACCTGGGGATGGGCCTGTCGAACCCGATAAAATCATGCAAGATCAAATGCGTGATCTCATGCGGTAAGATGACGTCCAAGAAATTCTGCTGGCCCTTAAAACTGACGATGATCCTTGATTTGAATAATTCAGAATACAGCGAAGCGAATCCATTGGACCAAGGTGGCTGGCCGGTTGTTTGAACATAAGTTTGCAGGTCAGGGAACAGGATGATCTTGACCCGGTCATCCCATGTCCAGAAATTATGGTAACGCGAGTAGCCGATGTCATCCGCGATATTGCGGTAATAATCTTCCGCGTGGTCCAAAATATCGTGGGCCTGATCTTCATCGCCGCTCGTAGCACAAAGCACCACAAAATGATCCCCCTCGAATTTTAGCCAACCGGAAGGGTCGAAGCTGGAATCGATTCCCGCACAAGCCTGCGCCGTCATACCAAAGAACAGAAATGAAAATATGAGTGAATATTTCACGTTAACGGGCCATTAGGTCCATTGAAAAGATCGGCAGCAGCATGGCAAACACGATCAGGCCCACCACCGCGCCCACCGCCAGGATCATCACCGGCTCTAATACTGTTGTGATCAGTTTGGTTGTCTCATTGATATCCGCCTCATAGTTCTCGGCGATATCCTTCAGGGATTCCTGCAGATTCCCTGACTCTTCCCCGACTGTGATCAACTGCACCATCATCGGCGGTATCAGGCTTGATTTAGACAGGCAAGAACCCAAATTCTCCCCTGAAGCCAAACCCTGGGCACAAACCAACAGGTCCATTTTCAATTGGGGGTTATGCATCGTTGGGACCGCCATTTCGATGGAACGGATGATCGTAAGCCCGCTTTCCAGCAACAAGGACATGGTCCGGGTAAAGCGCGCCAGATCAACTTTTAAAACAAAGCCGCGAATCCAGGGCAAGTTCAACAAAAAATGCCCGATGATAATTGAACCCCGCGCTGTTGCCCGCCAACGGTTGAACGCCAAAATGCACAAAGCGCCTGCTATCAATGTGATCCCGCCGTATGCTTTAAAAAAATGGCTGATGCCCATCACTATCCTCGTGGGCAATGGCAGGGCTTGGCCCGCATCCATGAAGATCACCGTCATTTTAGGCATCACAAAGGTCAAAATAAATATAACAGTTGAAACCCCGATAAAGAGCATGAATACCGGATAGACCAACGCTGAACGTACTTTAGAGGCAAATTCACCCTGGGCCTTTAGGAAATCAGCGACGCTATTTAGCATCTGCCGCAATTTCCCCATTTCCTCTCCCGCGCGCACCATGGCGACGAATAACGGTGAAAAAATTACGGGATAATCCAAAAGGCAGGAAGAAAAGGAACGTCCGCTTTTGACGCCGATGGAAATATCATTCAAGACCCTGGAAAAATAAACGCTTTTGGTCTGTTCGGCCAGTACTTCCAGCGCTTTTAAAAGCGTAACTCCGGATTTAAGGAGATTAGCCAATTGCTTGCTGAACAAGTACAATTCCCTGTCCTTGACCCTGACCTCCCGGATTTCGCTGACTAAAACACCTTCCGCGTTGCTCTCTTCGATGGATACCGGGATAAGCCCCAATTGATGGATGATCTCAAGCGCATCGTCTTCATTCTGGGCATTGATGTGGCCAGTGATAGCGTTGGCGGTGTCTTTTTTAGCTTTATAAAAGTAGGATGGCATAAATGTCTATCTGATCAAGGCGCCCACAGGAGGCGTTAGCGTGCCAGCAGGAAGGGTTGACCAGTCATCCTTTGAAGTCACGTACAAGACTTCGGAAACCGTAGTGATCCCGGCGGAAACACATTGCCAGCCGTTTTGCCTTAAGGTGGCCATGCCGTTTTTCATGGCCGAATGCTTGACGCGTTCCGTGCTTGGTTTAGTTGTCAGCATTCCCCGGATCGTCTCATCCATATGGAGGATCTCATAGATCGCCGTACGCCCGAAATAGCCGGTCTTATTGCATATTTCACAGCCCTTTCCATGGTAAACCTTGACATCCTGGGGAGGGATCCCAAGCGACCGGGCCATTTCCTTACGGACAGAATCCGGGAGCTTTGTATCTTCTTCCTTGCAATGCGAACAGATCAGCCGGATCAAACGCTGGGCCACAAAAGCTTCGACGGAAGAAGCCACGAGGTAAGGCTCAACACCCATATCGATCAGTCGCGTGATACCGCTGGCCGCGTCATTGGTATGCAGGGTGGAAAATACCAAATGTCCGGTCAGTGCCGTGCGAATGGCTATTTCCGCGGTGTCGAGATCGCGCACCTCTCCGACCATGATTATGTCCGGGTCATGGCGCAAGATGCTGCGCAACCCTTCGGCAAAGCTGAAATTCAATTTAGGGCTGATCTGGATCTGGGTGACACCCTCCATCTCGTATTCGATGGGGTCTTCAATGGTGATAATTTTCTGGTCATCGCGGTTTAACTCATGCAGGCAAGCATACAGCGTCGTAGTCTTACCGCTCCCGGTGGGGCCTGTGACAAAAATGATCCCATGCGAGACCTGGATCAATTCCCTGAATTTGCGGGCATTGCTTTCATTGAGGCCTAAATCCTCCAGGCGGGTGCGCATGGACTTTGTCGGAAGTATACGGATAACCATGCTCTCCCCGCGCAAAGCCGGCATGGTAGAGATACGAAGGTCCAGGTCCTGGTCCTTGGTGCGCACGACCGTGCTGCCGTCCTGAGGCAATCTTTTTTCCGTGATGCTCAAATTCGACATGATCTTGATGCGCGAAAGCATGGGAAGCAGGAAATGCCTGGCTTCCGCGGGCAGATTGGCGTCCATCAAAATACCGTCGATACGATAGCGCAGGCGCATCTTGTCGCGATAGGGTTCAAAGTGAATGTCGGTGGCCCTTTTCTGATATGCCTCAAGGATGATCTGATTGACAAGCTTCGCCACCGAGGGATCTTCGCTTTTTTTCTCGATGTCTTCGACCCAGGCTTCCTGGTTCGCGTCAGATTTTCTTTTACTGGGGTCCCTGGTCAAGATACGGTCAATGGTGTCCGATGCCAAACCGTAATATTTTTTCAGGGCCTCATCAATATCGCTGCGCAATGCCAAAACTTCATGGGGTTCAAGGCCCAAATGCACCCTGATGTCATCCGCCATCCTCACATCCAGCGGAGAGGATATGGCCAGGGTCAGTTCCTTGCCCTCAATGGAAACAGGCATGAATTTATAAAAGGAGGCGAATTTGACAGGAACACGGTCAATGACCGTTTGCGGTATCTCCTTTTCTTTCAGATCCAGGACGGGCAAATTCAGTTCTTTGGAAAGCGCCTCAATGATCTCACGGTCGGTCAATATCCCCTGACGGATCAGGTAGGTATTGAGGTTCTTCTGGTCCTTCTTGGCGGCCTGTACGTAATCGTCGGCATCGTCGGCGCTGATAAGCCCCGACTTGACCAATACATCGATGAGTATTTTGTTGGCAACAGGTTTATACATAAGCTCCAAACACTTCCTGAGGGATGCTATATCCGGGGGGATTTGCCGATCATGTAAAAATCCTGCGCTTCCATGTGGTCGTAATCCCCGCGCAAAATCCTTTCACAACCGATGATATTGTCTTCCAGAGGGACATATTCGCCTTTTTTGCCCGTGAAGACCTCGGAAACCCTGAAAGGCTGGGTCATAAAATTATATAATTTTTCAGCCCGCCTGTATATCCGCTGGTCATCCTTGCTTAATTCTTCCAAACCGATGACCGCCACGATGCGTTTTAAGGCATTGTGCTTGTTAAAATGCTGGATGCATTGCTGGGAAATCTCATAATGGCGCCGCCCCACCACGTTGGTATCAAGATTGGTGCACGAACTTTGCAATGGATCAATGGCAGGGTACATGCCGCGCTGGACCAGGTCCCTTGATAGCACCACAACACCGTCGAGCGTGGCGAAGATCGAGACGACCGCGGGGTCTGTCATGTCGTCCGCAGGCACATAAACGGCCTGCATGGCGGTGATGGAACCGCCGTCTTCCTTTGACCTGATACGTTCCTGGACCGTATTGACCTCAGAAGCCAAGGTCGGCTGGTAACCAGTTTCCGCCGGGACACGGCCTAAGAGCGTTGAAACTTCCTGGCCCGCCTGGATATACCGGTACAAATTATCCATGAACAAAAGCACGTCCTTGTTCTTTGCGACCAGGTATTCCGCCATGGCGAGCCCCGCGTTGACGACTTCAGCACGGGCACCCGGCGGCTGGTCCATTTGGCCGAATGCCAGCATGACCTTGGACAACAAATTGCTTTCTTCCAGTTCATAATACAATTCATTGCCTTCGCGGATGCGTTCGCCGATCCCGGTGAACACGCATGCGCCTCCGTGGGCCTTGACGATATTATTGATCAGCTCAAGGATAATGACGGTCTTCCCGCAGCCGGCCCCGCCGAGGATCCCTGTCTTGCTGCCCTTGATCATCGGGTAGAGAAGGTCGATATATTTGATGCCAGTTTCCAAAAGTTTGGGGATCTCGCGTTCTTTCCTTTTAAGGTCAAAGGTGACCGGAATAACAGGTTTGCGGATGGGGACCCTGTCAGGACAGTCATAAGGACCGCCGTTATCCAGGGGTTTGCCCGTAGCATCCATGATGCGGCCGAAACAGCCATCCCCGATGGGCACTGCCGTGGGCCTCCGGGTATTCGTACAAGCGGCCCCTAACTGGATATTTAAAGTTTCATTAAAGGAAACGCACCGCACCAGCCCTCCGCCCAAATGTTCCGCCGTCTGCAGGGTGACCCTTTTACCGTCAAATGTTTGCGTCAAGATACAGTCATACACCGCCGGAGCTTCTTCATCTTCGGGAAAACGCACGTCCACGACGGGCCCCTGGACCGCGGCGACACGTCCGGTATTCTTGACGACTCCCGGAGGCAATTCATCATCGGCAAGCGTGTTATTCGATTTTTCCATATTTCCGCTCCTATTTAGCCAGCAACATCCTGGCTGAGAAGATCTCGCGCAAACTCTTGTCGATATCGCTGCGCTTGGCCTTGCGGTACCTTAATTTGACCGCCTCCCGCTCTTTTTTCATTTTGTTGAGGCTGTTATCCAAATGCTGGGTTTGTGCGGCGGCCGCGGCCAGGTTGGTATCAAAGAATATCTCGTAGATCTTGCATGAAAGCCACATGTCCGCCAGGTAACCCGTCATATCCAGGGGATCCGACTCCTCAATAACCCGGCGGTAATTCTCAAACTTTTGTGAATGCCTCGGCAAAAGGTCCTCGCAAGGCAGAAGTTTAACGGCACGCGGTTTGGTTACGGTAAAATCTTTCGGCCACGGGTAGACAACAATGACCTTGCCTATCCTGCCTTCCATCACTTCTTTGACAAGATACGTTTTAATATCAATGGCCACTTCATAAAACCCAAGGTCCTCGACATCCTCGTAGGTCTTGAGCATTTTTTGACCCATGCTTTCCATCTTCATGATGCCTTTTTTACCGACCACCACAAACTGCGACTGGGGGTTCTTCTCTTTTTCCTCCATGGCCCGCCCGACCACCCGGCTGTTAAGGTCCCCAACGAATCCCCGTTCCGAAGAAACTACCAGGATGATCGTATTAGGGTTGCGGTTATTGATCAGCGGATGCTGGACCTGGGAAAAACCCACTAAATTAAAGAATTCGGTGAACGATTCATTGAACCGGTTAAATTTGATCCTTTGGGCGGATAAAGCATGGTATTTCATGTCCGCGACATCCTTCAGCACCTGAAGAAGGTCTACCAGTTCGCGGACTTCCCCTACTTCGGCTTTTACCTTGCTGGCTTTACCCATTGGTGTATTGCTGCTCTACCTTTTGTTTTAAAGCATGCGCTGATTCCCTGATCAAAAACCCCAAACTTCCGTCCAACTGCAGGCTTTCGAACATGATATTGACACCGCCGACGACCATAGGGTCGATCTTGGGGTTCAATTTTATTTCACGGGAGAGCTTGGCTCTAAAAACCCTGGAAATCTCCGCCAATAATGTTTCGGGGACCGGTGTCGCGGAGATCACATCGGCAACCTTGATATCCAGGCTGATACGGCTCATATCCACCTTGTTCAATTTCTCGATAAATTCAGCGATCAGGTATTTGTCCAGCACTTCCTTGACCTTATCGCTTAATATATCAGCGGTGATCTGGGCGGAATAATCAACGATCCTGATCTCCATCGCTTTTTCAACGTCCCGGCGGATCTGCGCGGAAGCTTTTTGGGCGTTGGTGATGATCACTTCAGCTTCCGAACGCGCTTTATTGATCAGCTCTTCCTTCTGCTTGTTGGTCTGTTCTTCTAAATCCTGGCGCATTTTCTTTTCAATGCCGTCCAATTCCTTCCTTCGCTTCGTCAGCTCGGCATCCGCCTCCTTGATCTTCTGGTTCAATTCCCCTTCCTTCCGACGAGCTGCCTCAGCGGCTATATTCAAACGCTGTATATGCCCGTCCGTGGATTTAAACATGACCAAATATAGGATAAAGATGATGGCACCGGAGATGCACGCCGTCAGAACCAAGAATTCGATTATTAAATTCCACCCCATAGAAACTCCTTACTCGTTTTGGAGGTTAAATAGAAATATGAATACGCCCGCTAAAAGCGCAAATGATATTATTTCCACCCCGATGATCTTCCATCCGCTTCTTGCCTGGATCTGGGCGCATTTCGAGGGGTGATTGCCCATCGCGTTGATCATCTTGGAACCCCACAGGCCGACAAAGTAGCACGGCAGGGCAACGGCCACTAAAAACATGATGATCATCTCAAACCCCTGGAACCAGTGCTTGAACCCCATCAGTGCCCCTTTGAGAATAATTGAAAAATAACAAGGATAGCCACAATGGATATGGCTTCAACAAAAACCAGCATGACCGCCATGCCGATGAATATCTTTGACGCCGCCGAGGGGTTTCTTCCCAAAGCTTTGATCACGGCGTAACCCAGCACCGCGATGACGATGGAAGGCCCCATCACCGCGATGAACATGATCGTCATAATCAGGAACGTTTCTGCTAACATGTTGCCACCCCCGCCTGGCCTCCCCTTAGTTCGGGGAGGGAACTATCTTTTGGGCGACCGCCATTGTCTTGTCGGTCTCTTCCACTAAAATGGTGCATTCATTGGCGAAAAACCTCAGGATCCCCGAACGGATCGGCACCCTTTTTTTCCAGTCAATGATGATATCGCCCTGCTGTACCAAACCCACCAGGGGGTAATGGTAAACCAGCAATTCATATTCGGTCCGGTCCCCTGTGATGTAAAGGCTGTTGACCTCATCCTCAAAGATCAGATTCTTCGGGCTCAAAATGACACAATGAAAATTATTCTTAAATTTGACCACGGCCATTGTCTAATTTCCCCCGGCGACAGCTTCCGCTTTTACGGTCGTATCCACATAATCATCGAACTTGTCCGGCATGTCTTTCTTGCGTCGGGCGACGATATCCTGGATAAAAGCGGTCAACAGGTCCGTGATCCCCTTCTCAACATCCGGTTCAAGTTTGCGCTTTTCACGGATCAACCTCAACAAGTCCGGGCTTTTTTGCAAGGCATAATCAGCGATCTCGCTTTGGAAAATATGCACTTCAGGGATGAATAGATCATTGATCATCCGTTTATTGAAAGCATAAAAAATAATGACCTGGATCTCCTGAGAAACAGGCTTGTCCTTGTCCTGGCGCAGGATCTCCGTCAGGATGGCCCCGCGTTTAAGCTTGTCGACGATCTCGTCCGAATGGCCTGCGGCTTTGAGCTTTGAGATGCGCAGCAATTCCCGGTATTGCAGGTATTCCAGGCGCAAGGGGCCTGAAAGGCTCTTGATGGCCGGCCATTGCACCTTGGAACCTACCCGTGAAACCGACAAGCCCAGGTCCAGGGCCGGTTTCTGCCCCTCCCCAAACAGCGAAGAACTTATATAGATCTGCCCGTCGGTCATGGAGATCAGGTTAGAGGGCACGAAAGCGGTCAGGTCGCCTTCCAGGATCTCAACAATGGGAAAAAAAGTGATCGAGCCGCCGCCGTTCTTTTCATCCAGATAGCAGGAACGCTCGATCATCTTGGAATGAAGATAAAAGATGTCCCCTGGATAAGAGTCACGGCCAGGAGGCCTTCCCAAAAGGAGGGAAATTTCACGGTAGCACCAGGCATGCTTGGTAAAGTCATCAAAGCCCACGAAGACATTCTTGCCCTGATGAAGGAAATATTCCGCGATCGAACAAGCCACATAAGGGGCCAGGTATTGCTGACCCGGAGGGGCCGACGCTCCGGCGGAAATAATGATGCTGTATTTAAAACATCCATGGTCCTTGAATAATTGGACGATCTTGGCCAGCGCTGAACGCGGCTTGCCTATGGCGCAATAGATACAGATCACCCCTGTTTCTTTCTGATTCAAGATGGTATCGGTGACAAAGGTGGTTTTCCCCGTGCTTTTATCCCCCAGGATCAGCTCGCGCTGCCCCATGCCGATGGGGATCATCGCGTCAAGCACCTTGATGCCTGTTTCCAGGGTCTTTTTCAGCGGCTGGCGCGACAAGACCGGAGGCGACTCTGGAAAAATAGGGTATTTTGTTTCAAAATCAATAGTCCCGAGGCTGTCAAGCGGTTCCGCCAGGGGATTGATGATGCGCCCGATAAACTGATCACCGACAGGCGTCTCAAAAGGTTCAATGGAAGCCACGGCCTTGTCACCGGTTTTGATCCTGTCTGTTTCCTTGATGATCAATACCTGCGCTTCATGCTCATTAAACCCGACGATCATCCCTATCGTGCCATAACCGAATTTGATCAATTGGCCGTTGATACAATTGCGCAAACCGCGGACAAAGACGATACAGCCGCGGATGGCCTTGACCGTGCCGACTTCCGTATATTGCAACTGCGTATTGTTCATAAAATCCTCATCCCTGGGGCGGAGTTTCGTTGTCAATTTTCTTGTCCTTGGAACGGAATAAGGCGACAATATAACCGGCCAGTGTCATTCCACCGACGACAAGCAATATCCATCCGATCAAACTCCAAGCGGCGCTTGATTCGAATTTCTTGCTGAACATCACTTTCGCAATATCCCCCAAGCTTTTTAAGGACTGCATTTTCTGCAAGACATTCTCAACCTTGCTCTTTTCAAGGTCCTCACGGAAGACGGCCAGCAATTTCTCAAGATTCTCAACGTCCTTGACGGTGTCATCGTAAGTGACCTTGTTGATACGGTAAGCATTGATATGCTCCAATATCGGCCTGTCCACCGCCTGGGATTCCTCTATCTCCTTTAGATGGGTGGTGATACGTCCCATCAGGTAACCCACATCTTTCGCAAAGCGGGTATCCTTTAGAAAATCATCGACATATTGGGCGCGCGTGCGCAAGTTATCTATATTGGCCTGGTCAATCGTCCATATATCAAGGATGCCGATCGTATATTTCTTTGCCTGGCCGGGGGTCAAGTCCTCATCTTTGAACAAAAACGCCAATTGTTTCATCTGGTCATAACGCACCTCAAAATCCTCAGGCTCGATCACATCTTCGGGCTTGACCTCCGCGGGCAAATAATCCTTATGCTTGTAATGCTTGAGCACCTTGGTCGGGTTATTGACTTCAATGGTCAAGTGTATCAGTTTAGGTGTGCGGATCTCGGAAGGATTGGAACGCCAATATTCACTGTTTAAGGCGTCATTACGGATCCTTTTCATTTCCTTCGCGTACGCCCTGTAATCATCGATACGTTTATCAATGCTTTCCGCATTGCTGCTTTGCAATGAAAGGATATAGTCGATCTTTTTCTCTAAACGGTCTTTAAGGATATCCGCTTTTTGCTGGTCGTAGGGTTTTCCCAGGGTCTGATAACCCTGGTCGATCTGCTTTTTGAGCCCATCGACCTCATCCTGTGTCACCATCCATTTATCTTTGACGTGGATGCGGAAGGTTTTAGATTCCTTAGGCTTTAAGCTGACACTGCCATAGACAAAATAATCACCGTCATCGACATTGTAATCCAGGTCCAGCCCATTGGTGTCCAGGATATCCTCAGCGGTAAGCTCACCGGGCAGATCGAATTTGATCGAATAATCTTTGGGGGTGGTGGCCCCATTGACCGCCATCACATTGATATAAATATCGGCATGGGCCCGCGCCATCATTCCCATGGAAAGAATGATACCTGCGGCGAGGATAAGAGGAATTCGCTTTATGGTCTTAGTCACTTTCATAGTAGCTCTTGACAACCACATCCTGGACATTCAACGCCTCACGCAAGGCCGAGATCTTGGCGTCAATTTCTTCCAGCTTCTCGTTTACTTTTTCCATATCCTGTGATTCCCTTTTGGATAGCTCGGCGACACCCAGTGTCTTTTGTAAGCCCGCCTGTTTGGCCTGCTGATTCAGGAAATTGGTAAGTTTATCGATGGTATCCTGGGGCAAGCTTGGCTGATTCTCGTTGCCGTTAACCAGCTGGGTGGCCGCCTGCTGGATATTCTGGATATCGTCTTCCATATTCTTTAATTTAGCGTACATATTAGGTGTCGCGCCATTGACGCCCAGATCGTTAATGATCTGCTGGGCCAAGCTCATAGCCGCCGCGGCATTATTGCTGGCATTGACGACATTGCTGTTAGGCCCATTCAAACTTCCAAATAAAGTGTTCGTTGCGGTGCTTGTGGCAGATCCGATAAGATTTTGTATCGTCCCCACCGTTGTCTGGACGGAATTGATGGCGGTCAATATCTGTGAAACATTACCGCTGGAAGTTAGACTGGCGGTTTGCGCGTTGACGGTGTTTAACAAATGGAATAAGGTGTCCGTACCCTGGGCATTATCCTGGGTACCGACCAAGGTCACCAGCTTTGACACATCGGTTATCATCGTATTAATGCCGGCCCAATTGACGCCCGTCGTGCTGGAAGCGGCCAGGCCCTGCCAGTTGATCCCGCCATGGCTCTCGGCGGAAACATCTTCCCAGTTTATACCGCTGGTGGTTTGCGCGGCGACATCGGTCCAGTTGATGTTTGAAGTGGTCATTTGGCTGAAGTTCTGGTAATTAATGCCGCTGTTGGACAATTCACTGATACCGGTCCAATTCACATTATTATTTGAAAGCACATAAAGGCCCGTCCAGTTAATATTGCTGTCAGCCAAAGCGGCGATACTGTCCCAATTGATCCCGGCGCGGGATAGGACATTCAGATCATTCCAATTAATTCCCGTCAATGTTATTTTCCTGATATCATTCCAATTGACCCCGATATTGCTTAATACCGCGAAATCATCCCAATTAATACCGGATTTTGCCAGAACCCCGAGATCGTCCCAATTGATATTCGAATTGGTCAACCGATTGATATCCATCCAATTGATGCCAGCATCCGACAGATCTTTGATCGATTGCCAGTTGACGCCCGACTGAGATAAGACGCCTATCGAAAGCCAGTTGACCCCGGTCTTGGTCATGACCCCCAGATCAGACCAATTAATACCCGCATCCGTGAGGGCGGTGATCGAAGCCCAATTAACAGAACTCTTCGATAAAACACCCAGGTCCGTCCAATTAATACCTGTGCGGCTAAGGACGTTAAAGTCAATCCAGTTAATGCCTGTTTTGCTCAAGGCCCCTAAATCAGCCCAATTGATCCCCGTCTTGCTCATTACGCCAAAATCGTTCCAGTTGATCCCCGTCTTGCTCATCACGCCAAAATCATTCCAGTTGATGCCTGTACGGCTGACAACATTGATATCATTCCAGTTGACGCCCGTCTTGCTCAACACGCCGAAATCATTCCAGTTGATCCCCGTCTTGCTCAATACTCCAAAATCATTCCAATTAACACCCGTGCGGCTTAACACATTCATGTCGCTCCAATTAACACCGATCTTGCTCATCACGCCGAAATCGTTCCAGTTAATGCCTGATTTGCTTAATACTCCCAGGTCATTCCAGTTGAGCCCTGTCTTGCTTAATACCCCAAAATCATTCCAGTTAATACCGGTAGTGCTCAACACGCTAAGGTCATACCAATTGATCCCGGTTGAAGACATCTTGGCTATATCGATCCAGTTGACCCCTGAATTTGAGATCTGGTTTAAAGCGGCCCAATTAACTGAAGAATTAGATAATTCAGACAGGGAGAACCAATTGACACCCGACGCGGAGAGATTGCTGATGGCTTCCCAATTGACGCCGGTCTTGCTCATCACACTAAAATCATTCCAGTTGATACCGGTCTTGCTCATCACCCCGAAATCATTCCAGTTGATCCCAACCTTGCTCAACACCCCAAAATCATTCCAGTTGATACCCGTCCTGCTCAATACTTCCATATCCTGCCAGTTGATCCCTATTTCACTTAAGACTCCCAGATCGCTCCAATTGACACCGGTCTTGCTCATCACCCCGAAATCATTCCAATTGATCCCTGTACGGGTCAACACGTTCAAATCATACCAGTTAACCCCTGCTTTAGTTAAGACACCCCAGTCATTCCAGTTGATGCCAGCCTTGGTCATTACGCCAAAATCATTCCAGTTGATACCGGTCTTGCTTATTACACCGAAATCACTCCAGTTAATTCCTGTCTCGCTTAATACGCCGAAATCGTTCCAATTGATCCCTGCCCTGCTCAATACCCCTAAATTATTCCAGTTGATCCCTGTCTTGCTTAACACGCCGAAATCATTCCAGTTGATCCCTGTCTGACTTAAGACCCCCAGATCGTTCCAATTAATGCCCGTCCTGCCCATCACGGCCCAATCATACCAATTAACACCTGTCCTGCTCATGACCGCCAGGTCATCCCAATTGACACCGACCTTTGTCATTACCGCCAGGTCGCTCCAATTAATCCCAGCGTCGGACAATGTATTGATGAATCCGCCCAGATCCGCCCAGTTGATCCCGGTGCTGGACATCATCCGCAGATCGCTCCAATTAATGCCTGTCTTACTTAACACATTCATATCATTCCAATTGACGCCGGCCTTGCTCATCACGCCAAAATCATTCCAGTTAATACCTATCTTGCTCATCACACCGAAATCATTCCAGTTGATCCCGGTTTCGCTTAAGACCCCCAGATCGGACCAGTTGACCCCGACCTTGCCCATCACTCCGAGATCATTCCAGTTAATACCTGTACGCGTTAAAACGTTCAGGTCATTCCAGTTGATCCCTGTATGGCCTAACACATACAGATCGTTCCAGTTGATCCCGGTCTTGGTTAAAACTCCAAGATCAACCCAGTTGATACCGGTCCTGGTCAATACACCAAAATCCTGCCAATTGATCCCTGTCTGGCTCAAGACCGCAAAATCATTCCAATTAACACCAACCTTGCTCATCAATCCCAGGTTATTCCAATTAACGCCCACCTTGGTCAATACACCAAAGTCCTGCCAGTTAATACCTGTGCGGCTTAACACATTCATATCATTCCAGTTGATCCCTGTGCGGCTTAACACATTCATGTCATACCAGTTGATGCCGGTCTTGCTCATCACGCCGAAATCATTCCAATTGATACCGGTATGGCTTAACGTTTGAATATCGTTCCAATTAATGCCGGTACGGCTTAATACATTGATGTCATTCCAATTGATCCCCACCTTGCCCATCACTCCCAAATCATTCCAGTTTAGCCCGGTCCTGGTCATCACTGCCAAGTCGCTCCAATTCATCCCGATCTTGGTCATCACCGCCAGATCGCTCCAATTAATTCCTGCTTCTGATAATGTATTGATGAACCCGCCCAGATCGATCCAATTGATCCCCGTGCTTGTCATTAATTTCAGGTCACCCCAATTGATGCCTGTCTTGCTTAAGACCCCGAAGTCGTTCCAGTTAATGCCCACCTTGCTCATGACCCCGAAATCATTCCAATTGATACCGGTATGGCTTAATATCTGGAAATCATTCCAGTTGATCCCTGTCCGGCTTAACACATTCACGTCATTCCAATTGATCCCAACCTTGCCCATCACCCCGAAATCATTCCAATTAATACCCGTATGGCTTAATACCTGGAAATCATTCCAGTTGATCCCTGTCCGGCTTAACACATTCATGTCATTCCAGTTGATCCCCACCTTGCTCAACACGCCGAAATCATTCCAATTGATCCCGGTCTTGGACAAGACCGCCAGATCATTCCAGTTGATATTAGTATCGGAGAGTACGGCAAAATTACTCCAATTAATGCCGGAATTAGTTAACACCGTCAGGTCAGCCCAATTAACACCCGTTTGAGAAAAGAGGCCCAACGCAAGCCAGTTGACCCCTGAACTTGACAAGGTCCCTAATCCAACCCAATTGATACCGGACTTAGTCAACACCCCAAAATCCTGCCAATTAATTCCTGTCTTGCTCATCACCCCAAAATCATTCCAGTTGATGCCCGTACGGCTTAATACGTTGATATCATTCCAATTGATGCCGTTCTTGGACAATACACCAAAATCATTCCAGTTGATCCCTGTATTGCTTAATACCCCGAAATCCTGCCAATTAATGCCGTCCCTGCTCATGGTGGACCAATCATACCAATTGATACCTGCCTTGCTCATTACCGCGAGATTATTCCAATTGACACCTGTTGTACTTAATATTTCGAAATCACTCCAGTTAATGCCCGTATGGCTCACTAAATAAAGATCGTTCCAATTAATACCCGTCTTGGTCAACACCCCAAAATCGTTCCAGTTAATACCTGTCTTGCTCATTACCCCAAAATCATTCCAGTTGATCCCCGTGGTGCTCAGCACCTCGAAATCAGACCAATTAATACCCGCCTTGCTCATCACGCCGAAATTATTCCAATTGATACCTGTCTTGCTCAACACCCCGAAATCATTCCAGTTAATACCTGTTTGGCTTAACACCTGAAAATCGTTCCAATTGATGCCTGTGCGGCTTAATACCCGGAGATCATTCCAATTGATCCCCATCTTGCTCATAACACCAAAATCATTCCAGTTGATCCCCGTCTTGCTTAGCACATTCAAGTCATTCCAATTGATACCTGTCTTGCTTAATACGGCAAAATCATTCCAATTAACTCCTACCTTGGATAACACTCCAAAATCATTCCAGTTAATACCCGTCTTGCTCAGCACAGACAGATCGCTCCAATTCATGCCGATCTTGGTCATCACCGCCAGGTCACTCCAATTGATCCCCGCTTCGGATAATGTATTGATGAATCCTCCCAGATTCGACCAATTGATCCCTGTCCGGGTCAAGACATCCAGATCATTCCAGTTAACGCCTGTTCTAGTCAATACAGCAAAATCATTCCAGTTAACACCCACCTTGCTCATTACCCCAAAATCATTCCAGTTAATGCCTGTTCTGCTGACAACGTTAAGATCATTCCAGTTGATGCCTGTTCGGCTTAACGTCCTAAGGTCATTCCAATTGAGGCCAATCTTGCTCATCACGCCAAAATCCTGCCAATTGATCCCTGTCTGGCTTAACACCTGAAAATCGTTCCAATTGATGCCTGTACGGCTTAACGTCCTGAAGTCATTCCAATTGATGCCAATCTTGCTCATCACGCCAAAATCCTGCCAATTGATCCCTGTCTGGCTTAACACCTGAAGATCGTTCCAATTGATACCTGTGCGGCTTAAAACATTCAGGTCATTCCAATTAATACCCACATTGGTCATCGATCCAAAATTGCTCCAGTTAACACCAGTTGCGGTCAAAACCGCCAGATCGCTCCAATTAACGCCTATCTTTGTCATCACGGCCAGATCGCTCCAATTGATCCCTGCTTCGGATAATGTATTGATGAAGCCTCCCAGATCCTGCCAATTTATTCCGGTGGATGACATCGTTTGCAGATCCAACCAATTGATGCCTGTCTTGGTCAAAACCCCAAAATCATTCCAGTTAATGCCCACCTTGCTCATGACCGCAAAATTATTCCAATTAATACCTGTCGTACTCATCACCGCAAAATCCTGCCAGTTAAGACCTGTCTCGCTAAGGACCGCCAGATCATTCCAATTGATCCCTACCTTGGATAACACGCCAAAACTATTCCAATTGATACCCGTCTTGCTTAACACTCCAAAATCCTGCCAATTGATCCCTGTATAGCTGAGCACATACAGATCATTCCAGTTAATGCCCGTCCTGGTCAACGCGCCCAGATCATTCCAGTTGATCCCCGTCTTGGTCATTACCCCAAAATCATTCCAGTTAATGCCTGTCTTGGACAAAACACCGAAGTCATTCCAATTGATCCCCACCTTGGTCATCACTCCCAGGCTGTTCCAATTGATCCCCACCTTGCTCAATACTCCAAAATCATTCCAGTTAATGCCTGTCTTGCTTAACACCTGGAAATCATTCCAGTTGATCCCTGTCTTCGACAAGACCCCAAAGTCATTCCAATTGATCCCCACCCTGCTCATCACCCTGAAATCATTCCAGTTCAAACCTGTCTGCGTCAATACGGCCAGGTCATTCCAGTTCATCCCGACCTTGGTCATCACCGCCAGATCGCTCCAATTGATCCCCGCCTCTGATAAGGTATTAATGAAGCCGCCCAGATTCGACCAATTGATACCTGTATGGGTTAAGACCTGCAGATCATTCCAGTTTAGCCCTGTCTTGCTCATCACTCCCATATCATACCAATTGATGCCGACCCTGCTCATCACCCTGAAGTCATTCCAGTTAAGGCCTGTACGGCTCAACACCTGGAAATCATTCCAGTTGATACCTGTCTTCGTCAATACGCCTAAATCCAACCAGTTGATCCCGGTTTTGGTCAATACCCCAAAATCATTCCAATTGATACCCGTATGGCTGATCATATAAAGATCGTTCCAGTTAATGCCCGTCTTGCTCAATACCCCAAAATCATTCCAGTTGATGCCTGTGGTGGTCATCACCGCGAAACTATTCCAGTTGATCCCGGTCCTCGTCATTACACGAAGATCCATCCAGTTAATTCCCGTTTGGGACAAGACCCCAAAATCCTGCCAGTTAATGCCTGTCTTGGTCAATACCCCAAAATCATTCCAATTGATGCCGGTACGGCTGACAACATTAATATCATTCCAGTTGATCCCTGTCTTGCTCAAAACCCCAAAGTCGTTCCAGTTAATTCCCGTCGTGCTCATCACCCCAAAATCGTACCAGTTAATGCCTGTCTTGGTTAAGACCCCTAAATCATTCCAATTAAGGCCTGTGCGGCTCAACACATTCAGGTCATTCCAATTAATACCCACATTGGTCATCATCCCAAAACTGCTCCAGTTAATACCTGTATTTGTCATCACCGCCAAATTGCTCCAATTGACGCCGGTCTTGGTCATCACGGCCAGATCGCTCCAATTGATCCCCGCTTCCGATAATGTATTAATGAATCCGCCCAGATCGATCCAATTGATCCCCGTAGATGACATTGTTTGCAGATCCACCCAATTGATGCCTGTCTTGGTCAATACCCCAAAATCCTGCCAGTTAATGCCCACCTTGCTCATTACCCCGAAATCATTCCAATTGATGCCCGTCTTGCTTAACACGCCGAAATCCTGCCAGTTAAGTCCAGTCTCGCTTAAAATCTCAAAATCACTCCAGTTGATCCCCGTCTTGGTCAACACTCCAAAATCCTGCCAATTGATGCCTGTCTTGCTTAACACTCCGAAATCCTGCCAATTGATGCCCGTATGGCTGACCACATAAAGATCGTTCCAATTAATTCCTGTCTTGGTCAACACGCCCAGATCATTCCAGTTGATGCCTGTCTTGGTCATCACGCCAAAGTCGTTCCAGTTAATACCGTTCTGACTTAATACCGCAAAGTCGTTCCAATTAATCCCCACCTTGGTCATCACTCCCAGGCTGTTCCAATTGATCCCCACCTTGCTCAATACTCCAAAATCATTCCAGTTAATGCCTGTCTTGCTTAACACCTGGAAATCATTCCAGTTGATCCCTGTCTTCGACAAGACCCCAAAGTCATTCCAATTGATCCCCACCCTGCTCATCACCCTGAAATCATTCCAGTTCAAACCTGTCTGCGTCAATACGGCCAGGTCATTCCAGTTCATCCCGACCTTGGTCATCACCGCCAGATCGCTCCAATTGATCCCCGCCTCTGATAAGGTATTAATGAAGCCGCCCAGATTCGACCAATTGATACCTGTATGGGTTAAGACCTGCAGATCATTCCAGTTTAGCCCTGTCTTGCTCATCACTCCCATATCATACCAATTGATGCCGACCCTGCTCATCACCCTAAAGTCATTCCAGTTAAGACCTGTACGGCTCAACACCTGGAAATCATTCCAGTTGATACCTGTCTTGGTCAATACGCCTAAATCCAACCAGTTGATACCCGACTTGCCTAATACCCCGATATCTGTCCAATTGATACCTGTTTTGCTGATCACCCCAAAATCCTGCCAATTGATCCCAGTGTGGCTTAACGTGTACATATCGTTCCAATTTACCCCGGTCCTGCTCATCACTCCAATATCATTCCAATTGACGCCAACCCTGCTCATCACCCGCAGATCATTCCAGTTAATGCCCGTGCGTGTCAACACATTCAGGTCATACCAATTGATGCTCGTCGTGCTCATCACGCCGAAATCCTGCCAATTGAGGCCCGTATGGCTTAATACTTGAAGATCATTCCAATTAATGCCCGTACGGCTTAACGTCCTGAAATCATTCCAGTTTATACCTGTAGTGCTCATCACCCCAAAATCAGACCAATTGATACCCGTACGGGTCAGCACGTTCAAATCGTACCAATTAATCCCCGTCTTGCTTAATACGCCAAAATCCTGCCAGTTGATCCCCGTCGTACTCATCACCCCAAAATCATTCCAATTGACCCCTATGTTGGTCAATACGCTAAAGTTGCTCCAGTTAACACCGATCTTGGTCATCACCCCAAAATCAGACCAATTGATCCCTGAATTCGTCAATACTGAAAAATCGCTCCAATTAACACCTGCTTGGGTGAACTGTTCCAGGGAAAGCCAGTTGACGCCGGAACTTGTCAGGGCCTGTAATCCGCTCCAGTTGATCCCCGTCGTTGTCATGACTCCCAGATCATACCAATTGACACCGACAGTGCTCAATACCCCAAGGTCGCTCCAATTGACGCCCACCTTGCTCATTACCGCGAAATTCTGCCAATTAATACCCGTCGTGCTCATCACTTCAAAATCATACCAATTGATGCCTGTTTTAGTCATGACCCCAAAATCATTCCAGTTAATGCCCGTCTTACTTAACACCTTAAAATCATTCCAGTTGATGCCAATCTTGCTCATCACCCCAAAATCCTGCCAATTAATACCTGTCTTGCTTAATACACCAAAATCATTCCAGTTGATGCCGGTGCGTGTCAATACATTCATGTCATTCCAGTTGATGCCTATCTTGCTCATCACCCCAAAATCCTGCCAATTGATACCTGTCTTACTTAACACGCCGAAATCATACCAGTTGATGCCTGTGCGGCTGGCTACATATAAATCGTTCCAGTTGAGACCTGTACGGCTTAACACCCTGAAATCATTCCAGTTGATACCTGTCTTTGTCAACACTCCCAAATCATTCCAGTTGATACCCGTTTGGGTCAAAACTGACATGTCATACCAATTCATGCCGACCTTGGTCATCACGGCCAGATCGCTCCAATTGATCCCTGCTTCGGATAATGTATTAATGAAGCCGCCCAAATTCGACCAATTGATCCCTGTACGGGTCAAAGTATTCAGGTCATTCCAATTAACACCTGTCTTGCTTAATACCCCAAGGTCATTCCAATTGATGCCAACCTTGCTCATCACACCGAAATCATTCCAGTTGATACCGGTATGGCTCAGCACATAAATATCATTCCAGTTAATACCCGTCTTGCTTATTACGCCAAAATCATTCCAGTTAATACCAACCTTGCCCATCACTGCCATATCCTGCCAATTCAATCCTGTTTTGCTTAGGACTCCAAAGTCATTCCAATTGATCCCGGTGTGACTGATCAAATACATATCATTCCAGTTAATACCTGTCTTGGTCAACACTCCGAAATCCAACCAGTTAATTCCTGTCTTGCTTAATACGCCAAAATCATTCCAGTTAATGCCCGTACGTGTCAATACATTCAAGTCATTCCAATTTATCCCGGTTTTGGACAATACGCCGAAATCATTCCAGTTAATGCCGGTATGGCTTAACATATACAGATCATTCCAGTTAATCCCGGTCTTGCTCAATACACCAAAATCTGTCCAATTGATCCCCGTCCTGGTCAATACGCCAAAATCATTCCAGTTAATGCCGGTATGGCTCAAGACATAGACATCATTCCAATTAATGCCTGTCTTTGTCAAAGTACCAAAATCAATCCAGTTAATGCCTGTCTTGCTCATGACACCAAAATCCTGCCAATTGATCCCGGTCTTGCTTAACACGCCAAAATCATTCCAGTTGATACCTGTATGGGTCAGGACATTGATATCATTCCAGTTGATCCCATTACGGGTCAATACATTCAGGTCATACCAATTCAAGCCTGCCTTGGTCAATACACCAAAATCATTCCAATTAATTCCCGTCTTGCTTAAGACCCCAAAATCATTCCAGTTGATACCTGTATGGCTTAGCACATACATATCATTCCAATTGATCCCGATCTTGCTCATGACACCAAAATCGTTCCAGTTAATGCCTGTGTGGCTCAGCACATACATATCATTCCAATTAATGCCTGTTTTGCTTAATACACCGAAATCATTCCAGTTGATGCCCGTATGGGTCAGGACATTCAGGTCATTCCAGTTAATGCCGTTACGTGTCAACACATTCAAATCATACCAATTCACGCCGATCCTGGTCATTGTTCCCAAATCGGTCCAGTTGATGCCTGTTCTGGTCAAGACGCCCAGGTCATTCCAGTTGATGCCTATGCGGGTCATCATGTACAGGTCATTCCAGTTAATACCGGTTTTGGTCAAGACTCCCAGATCGTTCCAATTAATTCCCGTTTTGCTCAATACGCCGAAATCATTCCAGTTAATGCCGGTTCGGCTGACCACATACATATCATTCCAGTTGATCCCGGTCTTGGAAAGCACCCCAAGGTCATTCCAGTTAATCCCGGTTTTGCTCATCACGCCGAAATCATTCCAGTTAATGCCTATCTTGGTCAATACGGACATATCATACCAATTCATGCCTACCTTGGTCATGACGGCCAGATCACTCCAATTAATACCTGCTTCGGATAAGGTATTTATAAATCCGCCCAGATTTGACCAATTGATCCCTGTATGGGTCAAAACATTCAAGTCATTCCAATTAATACCCGACTTACCTAACACCCCAAAATCATTCCAGTTGATCCCGACCTTGGTCAGCACTCCAACATCATTCCAATTGATACCCGTGCGGGTCAGGACATTCATGTCATTCCAGTTTATGCCATTATGGGTCAATACATTGATATCATTCCAGTTGATCCCGTTACGGGTGAGGACATTCATGTCATACCAATTAACACCGACCCTGGTCAATACATTAAGATCATTCCAGTTGATGCCCGTCTTTCCCATTACTGCGAAATCTTGCCAATTGATACCTGTCTTGGTCAATATGCCAAGATCATTCCAATTGATACCCGAACGGGTCAATACATTCATGTCATACCAATTCACCCCGACCTTGCCCATCACCCCAAGGTCCTGCCAATTAATGCCAGTCTTGCTTAACACACCAAAATCATTCCAATTTATCCCGACGGTGGTCATGACGCCTATATTTGACCAATTGACACCGATCTTGCTCATGACCCCGAAATCCTGCCAATTAACACCCACCTTGCTCATGACCCCGAAATCATTCCAGTTTATGCCCACTGTACTCAATACACTCAAATTGCTCCAATTAACACCGATATTGGTCATCACGCCAAAATCAGACCAATTAATCCCCGAATTCGTCAATACTGTCAGATTGCTCCAATTGATACCTGCCTGTGTAAACACGCCCAAAGCGCTCCAATTGACGCCTGATGTGGTCAGAAAATTCAATTGATTCCAGTTGATCCCCGTCTTGCTCATCACAGCCAGGTCATTCCAGTTAACACCCACCTTGCCCATGACCCCGAAATCATTCCAGTTAATACCTGTCTTGCTAAGCACACCAAAATCATTCCAGTTAACCCCAATCTTGCTCATCACACCGAAATCATTCCAGTTGACGCCTGTACGTGATAAAACATTCAGGTCATACCAGTTGATCCCGTTTCGAGTCAACACATTCAGGTCATACCAATTCAAACCTGACTTGGTCAATACCCCCAGGTCAATCCAGTTAATGCCCGTCTTGGTCAAGACCCCCATATCATTCCAGTTAATGCCTGTATGGGTTAACATATACATATCATTCCAGTTGATGCCGATCTTGGTCAGGACCCCGAAATCATTCCAGTTAACGCCCGTTCGGCTTAACACCCTAAGGTCATTCCAGTTAATCCCTGTCTTGGTCAGGACACTAAAATCATTCCAGTTGATCCCGTTACGGGTCAGGACATTGATGTCGTTCCAGTTGATCCCATTACGGGTCAGGACATTCATGTCATACCAATTGACCCCAACCTTAGTTAATACATTCAGATCATTCCAGTTAATGCCTGTCTTGGTCAGTACCCCAAAATCCTGCCAGTTAATTCCGACATGGCTTAACATATAAATGTCATTCCAATTAATACCAATCTTGCTCAAGACCACCAGATCATTCCAGTTAACACCGATCTTGCTCATCACGCCAAAATCATTCCAGTTAATACCTGCCTTGCTTAACACGCCAAAATCATTCCAATTGATCCCTGTGCGGCCCAAAACCCTCAGATCATTCCAATTGATACCGGTCTTGGTTAAGACACCGAGATCATTCCAATTGATACCGGTCTTGCTTAACACACCAAGATCATTCCAATTAATGCCTGTCTGGGTCATGGCTGACAGATCATACCAATTCAAGCCCACCTTGGTCATGACTGCCAGGTCGCTCCAGTTGATACCCGCCTCTGATAAGGTATTAATGAAGCCCCCAAGGTCCGACCAGTTAATACCCGTGGTTGTCAATACCTGCAGATCACTCCAGTTAACATTTGATTTTGTCAAAACCCCAAAATCATTCCAGTTGATCCCCGTCGTGCTCAATACGCCAAAATCATACCAATTAACACCTGTCTGGGTTAATACGGCAAAATCATTCCAATTGATACCCACCTGGTTTAATACCTGGAAATTACTCCAATTGATCCCTATCTTGCTCATGACCCCAAAATCATTCCAATTGATACCCGTCGTGCTCATCACGCCAAAATCATACCAATTGATCCCGGTCTTGGTTAAGACACCAAAATCATTCCAGTTGATCCCGGCACTGGACAAGACGGAAAGATTGGTCCAGTTAACGCCCGCCTGGGTAAATTGGGCAAGAGTAAGCCAGTTGATACCGGAGCTTGTCAGGGACTGCAGACCGTTCCAATTGATGCCTACCTTTGTCATTACACCCAGATCATTCCAGTTAATCCCGATCTTGCTCATCACGCCAAAATCATTCCAGTTAACCCCGATCTTGCTCAACACACCGAAATCATTCCAGTTGATGCCTGTTCGGCTCAACACCCTAAGGTCATTCCAGTTAATCCCTGTCTTGGTCAGCACACTAAAATCATTCCAGTTGATCCCGTTATGGGTCAGGACATTGATGTCGTTCCAGTTGATCCCGTTACGGGTCAAAATGTTCATGTCATACCAATTGACACCGATCTTGGACATGACATTCAGGTCATTCCAATTAATGCCTGTCTTGCTCAAGACCCCAAAATCATTCCAGTTGATGCCCACCTTGCCCATCACTCCCATATCCTGCCAGTTGATACCTGTGCGGCTCAAGACCCTGAAATCATTCCAGTTGATACCTATCTTGCTCAACACACTAAAATCATTCCAGTTGATGCCGTTGCGTGTGAGCACGTTTATGTCATTCCAATTGATGCCATTACGGGTCAAGACATTCAGGTCATACCAATTGACACCTGCCTTGGTCAGGACTCCCAGATCATTCCAGTTGATGCCCGACTTGCTCATGGCACCAAAATCATTCCAGTTAATTCCTATCTTGGTTAGGACACCGAAATCATTCCAATTGATGCCTGTACGGGAAAGCACATTCATGTCATACCAGTTGATCCCTGCCTTAGTCGATACGCCAAAGTCTAACCAGTTAATGCCTGTTCGTGTCAGGATCCTGAGATCATTCCAGTTGATCCCTGTCTTGCCCAGCACCGCAAGATCATTCCAATTAATACCTGTCTTGGTAAACACGCCAAAATCCTGCCAATTGACACCTGCCTTGGTCAAGACCCCGAAATCCTGCCAGTTCACCCCTATAGCGCTCATAACTCCGAAATCCTGCCAATTGACACCTGTCTTGGTCAGGACACCAAAATCATTCCAATTGATGCCGATATTGCTCATCACCGCGAAATTCGACCAGTTAACACCCGTCGTGCTCATCACCGCGAAATCATACCAATTGATCCCCGTGGTGCTTAATATATTTAAACTGCTCCAATTGACACCGATATTGCTCATCACTCCAAAATCATTCCAATTGATCCCTGAGTTGCTCAACACATTGATGTTGCTCCAGTTGATGCCGATATTGCTCATGACGCCAAAATCATTCCAGTTGATGCCCGATGTTGTCAATACGGAGAGGCTGGTCCAATTGATCCCGGATTGGGTGAATTGTTCCAGGGCCGCCCAATTGACACCATTGGTCGTCAGCGAACTTAATCCGCTCCAGTTAACGCCTGTCTTTGTCATGACGGCCAGATCATTCCAATTTACCCCCACCTTGCTCATCACGCCAAAATCATTCCAATTGATACCGACAGTGCTCATGACCCCCAGAGAATTCCAATTGATACCTGTTTTGGTCAAGACATTGAGATCATACCAGTTGATGCCGTTACGACTTAATACCCTGAAATCATTCCAGTTGATGCCTATCTTGCTCATCACCCCAAAATCATTCCAGTTGATACCGTTACGGGTCAGGACATTCATGTCATACCAGTTCACGCCGGTTTTAGTCATGACATTCAGGTCATTCCAATTGATACCGTTACGGGTCAGGACATTCATGTCATACCAGTTCACGCCGGTTTTAGTCATGATACCCACATCATTCCAGTTGATACCGTTCTTGGACAAGACCCCAAAATCATACCAGTTGATCCCCGTCTTGCTCATCACTCCAAGATCGATCCAATTCAGGCCAGTGCGGCTTAACACCCTAAAGTCATTCCAGTTGATACCTGTCTTGCCCATCACTCCAATATCGATCCAGTTGATCCCGTTACGGGTCAGGACATTCAGGTCGTTCCAATTGACCCCGCTGCGGGTCAAGACATTCATGTCATACCAGTTCACGCCAGCCTTGGAAAGCACGCCAAAATCATTCCAGTTGATCCCCGTTCTTCCCAAGACCAGAAGATCATTCCAGTTAATACCGATCCTGGTCAGGACACCAAAATCATTCCAATTAATGCCGGTGCGGGTTAATACCCTAAGATCATTCCAGTTGATCCCGGTACGGGTCAGGACGCTTAGGTCGTTCCAATTGATCCCGATCTTGGACAACACGCCAAAATCTTGCCAATTAACATTTGTCTTGGTCAAGACGCCAAAATCATTCCAATTGATGCCCGTCTTGGATAATACTCCAAAATCCTGCCAATTAATACCTGTGGTGGTCAAGACCCCAAAATCCTGCCAGTTGATTCCGATCTTGCTCATAACCCCGAAGTCCTGCCAATTGATACCGGTCTTGGTCAATACGCCAAAATCATACCAATTGATCCCTGTGGTGGTCAAAACTCCGAAATCACTCCAATTGATCCCTGAACTGGTCAAGACCCCAAAATCTTCCCAATTGACCCCTGAACTGGAGAGGACGCCGAACGAATTCCAATTGATCCCCGAGCTATTCAATACCCCAAAATCAACCCAATTGACCCCTGCGGACGTCATGACCTCAAAATTATTCCAATTTACCCCGACGGTACTTAAAACCGTCCAATCATACCAGTTGATCCCCGCATGGGACATAACATCCAGATCGGTCCAATTGATCGGGTCAAGCATGACTTCCAGGTCATGCCAATTGACACCGGTCCTCGTCATGACTGCCATATCATTCCAATTGATACCTGACTTGGTCAATACACCAAAATCATTCCAATTGATGCCGGATCTGCCCATCACCGCGAAATCCTGCCAGTTAATGCCGATATGGCTAAATAATTGAAGATCGGTCCAGTTGATGCCTGTTTGTGTCAATACGCCTAAATTTGTCCAATTGACGCCTAACTTGCTCATAACCGCAAAATCCTGCCAATTAACACCTGTCTTGGACAGGACACCAAAATCGTACCAGTTGATCCCCGTGCGGCTTAATACCCGCAAGTCATTCCAGTTGATGCCTGTCCTGCTCATCACCCCAAAATCATTCCAGTTAATACCGTTATGGGTTAAAACACCAACGTCATTCCAATTGATCCCTGTCTTGCTAAGAACGCCAAAGTCATTCCAATTGATCCCTGTTTTACCCATGACGCCAAGATCTAACCAGTTGATCCCCGTCTTGCTTATCACTCCAAAGTCTTGCCAGTTGATACCTACATTGCTCATTACGCTCAAAGAATTCCAGTTAACACCTGTCTTGGTCAACGCCCCAAAATCATTCCAGTTAATGCCAACCTTAGTCAAGACCCCGAAATCGGTCCAGTTAATACCGGTCTTGCTAAATACACCAAAATCATTCCAGTTAATACCGGTTCGGCTTAACACATACATGTCATTCCAGTTAATTCCGGTTCGGCTTAATACTCTTAGATCATTCCAATTGATGCCCGTCTTGGCCATCACCCCAATATCCTGCCAGTTAATCCCTGTTTTGGTCAACACCCCAAAATCATTCCAATTGATCCCTGTTTTGGTCAACACATTAAGATCATACCAATTCAATCCTGACTTGCTCAACACTCCAAAATCCTGCCAATTGACGCCGATCTTACTCATCACTCCCATATCATTCCAATTGATCCCTGTCTTGCTAAGAACGCCAAAATCATTCCAATTGATCCCTGTTTTGCTCAGTACCCCAAAATCCTGCCAGTTAATTCCTGTTTGGCTCAGAACCGCCCAATTATTCCAATTAATCCCTGTCTTGCTCATCACTCCAAAATCCAGCCAATTGATCCCTGTATGGCTTAACACTTGAAAATCATTCCAATTAAGGCCTGTCTTGCTTAATACGCCGAAATCCTGCCAATTGATTCCTGTCTTGCTCAAGACCCCGAAATCATTCCAATTGACTCCCGCATTGCTCATGACCTGGAAATCGTTCCAATTAATACCCGTTGTGGACAAGACACCGAAATCATTCCAATTGATCCCCACGGTGCTCAACACATTCAAATTAGACCAATTGATACCGACATCAGTGAGTACCGCTAAATCATTCCAATTGATCCCTGAACTTGTCAACGAGGAAAAGCTTTGCCAATTAACGCCTGATTGTGTCAAAAGTCCCAAGGAGCTCCAGTTGACACCTGCCGACGATAAAATACTTAAACCGCTCCAGTTGACGCCTGTTTTTGACATAACGCCAAGGTCGTACCAATTAATGCCGATCTTGCTCATCACTCCAAAATCCTGCCAGTTAATACCGGTCTTGCTCATCACCCCAAAATCATTCCAGTTCACACCGATCTTGCTCATCACCCCAAAATCGTTCCAGTTAACACCTGTCTTGGTCAATACCCCGAAATCATTCCAGTTGATACCGGTACGGCTTAACGCATACATATCGCTCCAATTGATCCCTGTACGGGATATAACCCTTATATCATTCCAGTTAATCCCTGTTTTACTTAATACCCCAAAATCATTCCAGTTAATGCCGTTATGGGTCAATACGTTAAAATCGTTCCAGTTGATACCCGTCTTGGTCAAAACCCCGAAATCATTCCAGTTAATTCCCGTCTTGGTCAATATATTCAGATCATTCCAGTTAATACCCGTCTTGGTTAATACTCCAAAATCATTCCAATTAATTCCCGTTTGGCTCAACAACTCAAAACTGTTCCAATTAATGCCCGTCTTGCTCATCACCCCGAAATCCTGCCAATTAACTCCCGTTTTGCTCAATACTCCAAAATCCTGCCAATTGATCCCGATATGGCTTAACACATACATGTCATTCCAGTTCAAACCTGTCTTGGTCATTACCCCAAGATCGGTCCAGTTAATGCCTGTTTTGCTCATCACGCCGAAATCATTCCAATTAATTCCGGTATGACTTAACACGTACAGGTCATTCCAGTTGATCCCCATCTTGGTCAGGACGCCAAAATCATTCCAGTTGATCCCGGTATGCGTTAAAATATTGAAATCATTCCAATTAATTCCCGTCTTGCTTAAGACCCCAAAATCATTCCAGTTGATCCCGGTTTGGCTTAAGACCGCAAAATTATTCCAATTGACCCCTGTCTTAGTTAACACACCAAAATCATTCCAGTTGATCCCTGTCTTACTCATCACACCAAAGTCATTCCAGTTGATCCCTGTTTGGCTCAATAGCTCGAAACTATTCCAGTTAATGCCCGTCTTGCTCATCACACCGAAATCATTCCAGTTGATCCCTGTATGGGTCATTGCTGACAGATCGCTCCAATTCATGCCGACCTTGGTCATGACGGCCAGATCGCTCCAATTGATCCCGGCTTCGGATAATGTATTGATATAACTGCCCAGATCCGCCCAATTAATTCCTGTACGGGTCAGGACATCGAGGTCATTCCAGTTAATTCCGGTCTTGGTCAGAACCGCAAGATCATTCCAATTGATGCCCACCTTGCTCATGACTCCGTAATCACTCCAGTTCATGCCGATGCGGCTTAACACCTGCAGGTCATTCCAATTAATTCCCGTCTTGCTCAAAACCCCAAAATCATTCCAGTTAACGCCCGTCTTGCTCAAGACCCCAAAATCATTCCAGTTTAAACCGGACTTGCTCATCACACCGAAATCTTGCCAGTTGATCCCTGATTGGCTCAGAACATTCAAACTATTCCAATTGATGCCTGTCTTGGTCAACACCCCGAAATCATTCCAGTTGATCCCCGTCTTGCTTAAGACCCCGAAATCATTCCAGTTGATGCCTGTTTGGCTCAGGACCGTAAAATTACTCCAGTTGATGCCGGACTTGCTCATCACACCGAAATCATTCCAGTTAATTCCCGTCTTGGAAAGCACCCCAAAATCATTCCAGTTAAGGCCTGTCTTGCTCAATACCCCCAGATCATTCCAGTTGATCCCGGCGGTGCTTAAAGTGTTCAAATTGATCCAGTTAATACCCGTCGTAGTAAGGACCGCGAAATCACTCCAATTGATCCCCGAGCTTGTCAATACTGAAAAACTTTGCCAATTGACACCTGATTGGGTCAAGACACCCAAAGCGCTCCAGTTGACACCAGCCGTCGACAAAGTACTTAAGCCGCTCCAATTGATCCCGGTCCTGGTCATGACACCCAGATCGTTCCAATTAACTCCGATCTTACTCATCACGCCAAAATCGTACCAATTAATACCCACCTTGCTCATCACCCCGAAATCCTGCCAATTGATCCCTGTTTGGCTTAAGACCCCAAAACTGCTCCAATTGATCCCTGTTTTGGACAATATACCAAAATCCTGCCAGTTAACCCCTGTCTTGCTCAAAACCCCGAAATCATTCCAATTGATACCTGTCTTAGTCAATACACTGAAATCATTCCAGTTAAGCCCAGCCTTTGTCATGATACCAATATCAGCCCAATTCAAACCGGATTTGCCCAAGACCCCAAAATCATTCCAGTTAACGCCTGTCTTGCTCAGAACCCCAAAATCATTCCAGTTGATCCCCGTTTTGCTTAATACTCCCCAATCATTCCAATTAATGCCGGCCTTGCCCATCACCCCAAGATCGATCCAATTGATCCCCACCCGTGTCAATACATTAAGGTCATTCCAATTGACGCCTACCTTAGATAAGACCCCAAAGTCGTTCCAATTAATTCCTGTGCGGCTTAATACCCTCAGATCATTCCAATTGATTCCTGTCTTACTTAATACCCCAAAATCATTCCAGTTGATTCCCGTCTTGCTTAATACATTCAGATCATTCCAGTTGATCCCAACCTTGGTCAAGACCCCAAAGTCATTCCAATTAATTCCCGTATGACTTAATACATACAGATCGCTCCAGTTGACCCCTGTCTTGGTCAATACACCAAAATCATTCCAGTTGATGCCTGAACGGGTCAACACATTGAGGTCATTCCAATTCAAACCGGCTTTGGATAATACGCCAAGATCATTCCAGTTGATCCCGACAGTCGTCAATACACCAAAAGTATTCCAATTAATTCCGGTCCTGCTCAATACACCGAGGTCTTGCCAATTGATCCCAGCCTGGCTTAACACCCCAAGATTACTCCAATTGATCCCTGTCTGGCTCAACACCGCGAAATTGGGCCAATTGATCCCCGTCGTGCTCATCACGCCAAAATCGTACCAGTTGATCCCTGTCTTAGTCAGCACCCCAAAATCATTCCAGTTGATGCCTATTGAACTTAACACCGCGAAATTATTCCAGTTGACCCCGGTAGTGCTCATCACTTCAAAATCATACCAATTGATGCCTAAATTGCTCATCACCTGGAAATTATTCCAGTTGATACCTGTTGTGCTCAAGACACCCAAATTAGACCAATTAACGCCTGTCTTGGTCAATACTCCAAGATCAGTCCAGTTGATCCCCGTCTTGGTCAATACACCAAAATCATTCCAGTTAATTCCTGTCTTGCTCAAGACCCCAAAATCATTCCAGTTGATACCCGTCCTGGTTATGACATTCATGTCATACCAGTTAATGCCTGTCTTACTTAATATGCCGAAATCGCTCCAATTGATCCCCGTCTTGGTTAAGACATTCAGGTCATTCCAGTTGATCCCTGCCTTGGTCAAGACCCCAAAATCATTCCAGTTGATACCGGTGCGGCTTAAAGCATAAAGGTCATTCCAGTTGACCCCCGTCTTTGTCAAAACAGAAATATCATTCCAGTTGATCCCTATCTTGGACAATACCCCAAAGTCAGTCCAATTAACGCCGGTACGGGTCAGGACTCGAAGGTCATTCCAGTTGACCCCTGTCTTGCTTAAGACCCCAAAATCATTCCAGTTGATACCTGTCTTGGTTAATATATTCAGGTCATTCCAATTTACTCCCGCGCGGGTCAATACATTGATATCATACCAATTCACGCCGATCTTGGTCATGACGCCCAGATCATTCCAGTTAATGCCTGTCTTGCCTAATACCCCGATATCAGTCCAGTTAATGCCTGTCTTGCTCAAAACACCAAAATCAGTCCAATTAATACCTGTCTTGGACAATGCCCCAAAGTCAATCCAATTAACACCGGCACGGGTCAAGACTCTCAGGTCATTCCAGTTGATCCCGGTTTTGGTCAATACTCCGAAATCATTCCAATTGATACCGGTACGGCTTAAAATATACAAATCATTCCAGTTGATGCCTGTCTTGCTTAATACACCAAAATCTTGCCAATTGATCCCTGTCCTTGATAATACCCCAAAATCATTCCAGTTAATTCCGGTATGGCTTAACACTTGAAGATCGTTCCAGTTGATACCTGTTTTGCTTAAGACCCCGAAATCCTGCCAATTGATCCCTGTTTTGGATAACACTCCGAAATCCTGCCAATTGACACCTGTCTGGCTTAATACGGCCCAATCACTCCAATTCATGCCGATCTTCGTCATCACCGCCAGGTCGCTCCAATTAATCCCCGCTTCAGTCAGGGTATTCATAAAGCTGCCTAAGTCGGACCAATTTATTCCCGTTGTAGACATGATCTGCAGATCATTCCAATTGATCCCTGTCTGGCTCAACGTCGCGAAATTACTCCAATTGATCCCGGTGGTGCTCATCACACCGAAATCATTCCAATTAATACCCGTCTTGGTTAAGACCCCGAAATCATTCCAGTTGATGCCTGTCTGGCTTAACACCGCAAAACTGTTCCAGTTAATACCTATCTTGCTCATCACGCCGAAATCTTGCCAATTGATCCCATTGGAGCTCATGACTTCAAAATCGTTCCAGTTAACTCCTGTTTGGGTCAACACCGCAAAACTGCTCCAGTTAATACCTGTCTTACTCATCACCCCAAAATCATTCCAATTAATCCCTGTATGGCTTAGCACATAAAAATCGTTCCAGTTGACCCCTGTTTGGCTCAATACTGTTAAATTACTCCAGTTAACTCCTGTTTTGCTCATCACACCTAAATCATTCCAATTGATCCCTGCCTTGCTTAACACGCCGAAATCATACCAGTTAATGCCTGTTTGGCTCATCACCGCTAAATTGTTCCAATTGATACCTGTCTTGGTCAACACCCCAAAATCATTCCAATTAATGCCCACCTTGGTCAAGACCCCTATTGAGTTCCAATTAATCCCTGCCTTGCCCAATACCGCAAAATCATTCCAGTTGATGCCTGTGTGGCTTAATGTATAAAGATCATTCCAGTTGACCCCCGTCTTGGTGAGCACCCCAAAATCATTCCAGTTGATCCCGGTCTTGCTCAACACTCCAAAATCATACCAATTAATCCCCGCACGGCTTGATACCCTGAGATCATTCCAGTTGATCCCAGCCTTGGTCAATATCCCGAAATCATTCCAGTTGATCCCTGTATGACTTAATACCTGAAGATCGCCCCAATTGATCCCCGACTTGCTCAAGACCCCAAAATCATTCCAGTTGATCCCTGTATGACTTAATACCTGAAGATCGTTCCAATTAATACCCGTCTTGCTCAAGACCCCAAAATCATTCCAGTTGATCCCTGTCCTTCCCAACACCGCGAAATCTTGCCAATTGAGGCCTGCTCGTGTCAATACTCTCAAATCATTCCAGTTGACTCCTGTCTTGCTCAAGACCCCAAAATCATTCCAGTTGATCCCTGTCTTGCTTAACACCCCAAAATCATTCCAGTTGATCCCTGTCTTGCTCAATACTCCAAAATCCTGCCAATTGACGCCAGTTGTACTCAATGCCGTAAAATTGGACCAATTAACACCCGATGTGCTCATGACCGCAAAATCCTGCCAATTAATTCCTGTCTTGGTTGAAACACCGAAATCATACCAGTTGATCCCTGTTTGTGTCATCACCGCTAAATTACCCCAATTGACACCATTGGTGCTCATCACTTCAAAATCCTGCCAATTAACCCCTATCTTCGTTAACACACCAAAATCATTCCAATTAATTCCTGTTTGGGTCAGCACCGCAAAATTACTCCAGTTGACACCGGTAGTGCTCATTACTTCAAAATCCTGCCAATTAACCCCAATCTTTGTTAACACACCAAAATCATTCCAATTGATCCCCGCATTATGCATAACTTCAAAATCATTCCAATTAATTCCAGTTTTGGTCAAGACTCCAAAGTCATTCCAATTGATACCCGTCTTGCTCAACACCCCGAAATCATACCAATTGACCCCCGTCTGAGACATAACAGCAAAATCATTCCAATTAACGCCCACCTTGGTCAACACACCAAATGCATTCCAATTAATACCCGCCTTGCTCATCACGCCAAAATCATTCCAATTGAGCCCTGACTTACCTAAAACTCCAAAATCCTGCCAATTGAGCCCTGACTTGGTTAGGACGCCAAAATCATTCCAGTTAATGCCTGTCCGTGTTAAAACCCTGAGATCATTCCAGTTGATCCCGGTCTTGCTCAATACCCCGAAATCAATCCAATTAATTCCAGTATGGGTAAATACCTGAAGGTCATTCCAATTGATCCCTGTTTTGCTTAATACTCCAATATCGTTCCAGTTGACGCCAGCCTTGCTCAATACACCAAAATCTAACCAATTAACTCCTGTCCTGGTTAACACCCTTAGATCATTCCAGTTGATCCCCGCCTTGCTCAATACACCAAAATCATTCCAATTGATACCCGTCTTGCCCAATACTCCAAAATCCTGCCAGTTAAGTCCTGACTTGGTCAATACGCCAAAATCATACCAATTAATACCTGTTCTGGTTAAGACCCTGAGATCATTCCAGTTAATCCCTGCTTTAGCCAATACTCCCAAATCATTCCAGTTGATCCCCGTCTTGCCTAATACCGCGAGATCCTGCCAATTAAGGCCTGATTTACTTAATACACCGAAATCGCTCCAGTTGACACCGATCTTGCTCATGACCCCTAAATCTAACCAATTAATTCCTGTCTTGCTTAACACTCCAAAATCCTGCCAATTAAGCCCTGTTGTACTCATCACCGCGAAATCATACCAATTAACGCCCGTTTTAGTTAAGACACCGAAATCATTCCAATTGATCCCAGTTTGGCTCAACGCCGCAAAATTACTCCAGTTGACGCCATTGGTGCTCATCACCTCAAAATCCTGCCAATTAACCCCTATCTTTGTTAACACACCAAAATCATTCCAATTGATCCCTGTTTGGGTGAGCACCGCAAAATTACTCCAGTTGACACCGGTGGTGCTCATCACTTCAAAATCCTGCCAATTGACCCCTATCTTGGTTAACACGCCAAAATCATACCAATTAATTCCCGCATTGTGCAGGACCTCAAAATCATTCCAGTTGATCCCTGTTTTGGTCAACACCCCAAAATCGTTCCAATTGATGCCGTTCTTGGTCATCACGCCGATATCAGTCCAATTGATGCCTGACTTGGTCAAAACCCCAAGATCATTCCAATTAATGCCTACCTTGCTCAAAACGCCAAAAGTATTCCAATTAATTCCCACCTTGCTCATTACGCCAAAATCATTCCAGTTGATCCCTGTCTTGCTCAATACCCCGAAATCCTGCCAATTGATCCCTGTCTTGCTCAACACCCCAAAATCATTCCAATTAATTCCCGTCTTGCCCAACACTCCCAAATCTTGCCAATTGATCCCGTTCTTGGTCAGCACTCCGAAATCCTGCCAATTGATCCCTGTCCTTGTCAGGACTCTAAGATCGTTCCAATTGATACCTGTTTTGCTTAAAACCCCGAAATCATTCCAATTGATTCCCGTCTTGCCCAACACTCCCAAATCTTGCCAATTGATCCCGTTCTTGGTCAGCACTCCGAAATCATTCCAATTGATACCTGCCTTGCTCAATACCCCAAAATCCTGCCAATTGAGACCTGCCTTGCTTAACACCCCAAAATCATTCCAGTTAATACCGGTAGTACTTAAGATATTAAAATTGTTCCAATTAATACCCGCCTTAGTCAATACCCCAAAGTCATTCCAGTTGATGCCTACAGTACTCAGAACAGTAAGGTTATTCCAATTGATACCCGTGGTGGTAAGTACCGCAAAATTATTCCAATTGATGCCAGTATTGGTCAGAACAGTAAGATTGTTCCAGTTAATTCCTGCCTGGGTAAATACACCTAATGCTGTCCAGTTGACACCGGCGGTCGTTAAGTACCCTAATCCAGTCCAATTTACCCCGGTCTTAGTCATCACGCCCAGATCGTACCAATTAATACCTGTCCTGCTCATCACTTGTAAATCATTCCAGTTAACGCCCGTATCATACAGTACGGCGAGATCATACCAATTAATACCAGTCTTGGTCATCACTCCCAGGTCATACCAGTTGACCCCAACCTTGCTGAGTACGCCAAAATCTTGCCAATTGATACCGATCTTGCTCATCACTCCCAGATCATTCCAATTAATACCTGTCTTGCTAAGTACCCCAAAATCCTGCCAATTGATCCCGATCTTGCTAAGCACACCAAAATCCTGCCAATTAACACCTGTCTGAGTAAGGACCCCAAAATCAGTCCAGTTGATCCCAATTCTGGTTAATACCCCAAAATCAGACCAATTAATACCGGTAGTACTTAATACGCTAAGACTATTCCAGTTAATGCCTGCCTTGGTCAAAACCCCAAAATCATTCCAATTAATCCCTACCTTACTCATCACGCCCAAACTATTCCAGTTAACGCCTATCTTGCTCATCACGCCAAAATCATTCCAATTGATCCCTGTTTTACCTAACACCCCCAAATCATACCAATTGATGCCAACCTTTGTTAATACCCCCAAATCATTCCAGTTAAGGCCCGCCTTGGTTAATACTCCAAAATCTGTCCAATTAATACCAGTAGAGCTAAGTACGCTAAGACTGTTCCAGTTAATCCCTGCCTTAGTCAGCACTCCAAAATCATTCCAATTAATTCCTACCTTAGTCATTACGTTCAAACTATTCCAGTTAATGCCTGCCTTGCTCATCACTCCAAAATCTTGCCAATTGATCCCTGTTTTACCTAATACGCCCAAATCATACCAATTGATCCCGACCCTGCTTAATACCCCAAAATCATTCCAGTTTAAGCCCGATTTGGTTAATACCCCAAAATCTTGCCAATTGATCCCGGAAGTGCTAAGCACATTAAGGCTGTTCCAATTAATACCTGCCTTGGTCAAGACCCCAAAATCTTGCCAGTTGATCCCGGTCTTGGACATGGCCCCAAAATCCTGCCAATTAATACCCGCATTAGTCAGAACATTAAGACTGTTCCAGTTAATACCTGCCTTGGTCAAGACGCCCAGATCATTCCAATTGACGCCGATCTTGGTCAAAACTCCAAAATCCTGCCAATTAATACCTGTAGTGCTTAAAACGCCAAAATCATACCAGTTAATTCCTGCTTTAGTTAATACCCCGAAATTATTCCAATTGATACCGGTCTTGCTTAACACACCAAAATCCTGCCAATTAATTCCCGTCTGTGTCATTACGTTCATGTCATACCAATTGATCCCAACCTTGCTCATCACGCCAAAATCATTCCAATTGATCCCCGCATAACTCCAGACACGGAAATCATTCCAATTGATGTTATTAATGGACATCACCGTCAAACTTTGCCAATTGACGCCGGCATTGGTCAAAACCGCCAAACTATACCAATTAACCCCGTTGAGCCAATTGATACCGACGCCGGACATAACGGCCATATCGTACCAGTTAATACCGGCCTTGCTTGAGATCCCCATATCATCCCAGTTAATACCCGCCTTGCTTAAAACTCCAAAATCCTGCCAATTGATCCCGATCTTGCTTAAAACTCCCAGATCCTGCCAATTGATCCCGCTTTTGCTATTCACAGCGAAATCCGACCAATTGATCCCGATATTGGATAGAACATTAAAGTCATACCAGTTAATGCCCTTGACCGTCATTGAAGCGATGTCAGCCCAGTTAATGCCTTTATTAGTCTGGATGGCAAAATCCTGCCAATTAACACCCGTATTGATCAAGCTACCTATCAGGGTACTTGTATTCGACTTAAGCACGCCGATATCCTGCCAATTAATGCTACTGGTGGAATTTTTAATGACGCCAATATCCTGCCAGTTAATGGTATTGGTCGCGGCTTTAATGACGCCGATATCCTGCCAGTTGATCGTATGACCGAAAGAATCTTGAATGACAGTTCCGCTGCTCCCGGAGAAAACAAGAGGAATTGTAGCCGTACAAGGGCTGGCGTGCGGCTGGCCAAATGAACCAGTTGAACCAGCCCCGCAAGGAGTAGCACCTGTAATGGTCACAAGGGCCGTATAACCACTGGCTAAGCCAAAGGTGCCTGCCGGGGTCCAGGAAATGTTGGATTTGCACCAATTATTGGTGTAATTGGATACCATTGTAAGTGAACCCCATGTTGTATTAATCGTACCATCAGGATTAAATATGGCAATGTTACAAGCATCAGGGTCACCTGCGGCAAAAGGTTCTCTTGTATTATCGGACGCGGCCCAAACATAAATATAATAGGCATTAACCGCAGTATCCCAAACAGCTGAAGCCGCGGGACCGGTACCTGGATTGATATTGAATGTAGCGGATACACCAGGGGTTAAACTGCCTGACGTGGCTTGAAGGGTGTATAAAGCACCGGCAGCATTGATCCCCAGATCGGTAAATTGGGCAATGCCATTGACAACGGTAACGGTGGTTGTTCCCATCAGGCCGCCGGCACCAGGATTACTAAGAATAGTGACAGTGACCTGGTCTGTATTATCATCAGCAACCACATTGCCATAAGCATCTTCTACGGCTACAGCCGGTTGGCGGGTAAATGGAAAAGAGTGATTAGTGTCAGATGGGCTGACAGTAAAAACTAATTTGGCGGCTGTACCATAAGACAGGATGCCTGTTGTGCCTGAAGTGGCATAAGGCGTGTTGTTCTGCGATCCGCCATTATAAATATTGCTGCCGATGGTTGACTGCGCGGGATCGGTTGTTTCATTGCCGCCGCTATATTGCGCCCATGACGCAGAGACAAAAGCTCCGCTTAAGAAAAATGCCAAAAAGGCAAAAATTCTCCATGAGTTTTGATTTGAATTCATTTTTAAACGCTTGTTTTTGTTAGACATGCAATATTTCTATTACGAGGCGTTCCTACCTAAACGCCCACCTTGAAAAACACCACAACTTAGATCATAACGTTCCAAACAGTTCTGTGAATCCGGATCTCTTACCGCATAAGGCCTTGCTGATGTCGCGTAAATGATTGAGTTAGGCGACTGGAAATCCCCGCCGCGATAACCAATACCAAGGGTAGAGTCAACCCCATTAGAATTATTGGCATCTATCCCGGGCCAATCAATGTTGGTAGCAAATCCCGTTGCCGTTAAAATACCTGTGCCGTCAGTCCCCTGAAAAATAAGCCCCTCAGGCCTGCCGACGGTAACCACCGGCTCTGCCAAATTGCCGGAAAGTTCCATATTTCCGTAAAATCCGGCACCGCTGCTAACGCGCGGATTAGTGGAATTAGCGCTGCTGGCCGCGAAGATGCCAACCCTTAAAGGCCCTGCCTGACCAGCGGCAATGCCTCCGCTGCGGCCGTCACCTGAACTCCAGGCAAGAGCGCCTGTATTGATATTCGCCGCGTCGCCCAAGGTTTCCGCGCCATTTTCATCTGTATTGGGAGTGATATCCCCCGGATTTGGGACTGACAATGCCGTTGTTCCCCAAACAAATTCTCCCGGAATGGCGGCGGTATCCGCACCGCGCGCCGCTTTTTCATATTCCAGTTCAGTGATCGGCCGTAACGCGGCCCATTCGGCATAAGCCGCGACATCGGGCCACGACACATAACTGACAGGACGGGCAGGCCTTAATGTCACAGCCTGAGAAGTCGGTATCGCTGAATTCCAGGAAATAGTATTACGGTTAACGGCACCCTGGGAATTTTTACCGCCGGTACGCGCGTTGCCTGAAGTAATATCACGATATGGCTTGGCAGCGGCGGGAAGTGTATTAAAGAAGGCCACCCATTCGCCTTCGGTCAAAGCGTATTTCATCAGATAAAAGGCTCCATAACCCTTGGGGAATGACGCGGGGATCAAGAATGAGGCTCCGGTGGGAAATTCATCACCAGCGGCCCCTGTATTAAAATAATAATAACTGCCGTTAGCGGCTCCAGTAGTTTGAATGGCATTCTCATTTTGAATATACCACGGTGTTGTGACCGCGCTGCCCTGCGTGAAAGCATATTCTGTTGACGCGTTTGAACTGCCGTCCCCCGCGTAATAAGCCCCTTGGGGAATATAAACCATCTCAACGCCATAGATCGTATGCAAGGTGTTGGCTGCCTGGGCAACCGCCGCTGAAACACCGTCCAAACCATAGTTCCAGACAAATTGAACGCCCGTCAATGCTATGCTGCCTGTGGCCTGGCCTGTGCGTTGCACGAAAAATCCCTTTTGATCCGAAGGCACAAAGACCTCAAATTGGCTTTGGAACTGGGCAGGGATGGCAAAACCGGCAGGGTTGATCCCGCTGCCTGCCATTGACGCGTGATGCCAAGTGGCTCCGCCATCCGTCGAATATTTCATAAATATCCAAACAGCATCGTAATTTGTCTGGTTGCGCCAGCTATTATCCTGATTCAAATTAAATGAAAACGTGATGCTCCCAGCCGCTGTATTGGCGCTGACTTCATCCAAATTGCTTAATTGTAAATTACTGGCCCATGCCGTTGGAAAAACGCAAAGACAGAAAACAACAAGGAACAAAATATTTTTAATTGCCATCATAAGTCCGGACTCCGCGGCCTCCAAAAGTATTAAGAGCAGCGGTTGATGTCAGCGCTGCTTCGGTACGGTCTGAAATCCTTAAATAATTGGCGCTGTCCCCCCAGGAACCGCCGCGAAATCCCGACCCGGCCGCCCCGTCAACGCCATTTTGAGGCTGAGCGTCTATTCCCGGCCAATCGGCATTGATGGCGTTACCTTCAAAACCCACCGTAGCATTAACCGCACCAGCGCCTTCACTGCCCGTAAAAAGCAAGCCCTGGGCATTGCCGATAGTAACGACACGTTCCTTTAAATTCCCTCCCATATCCATCACTCCATAATAGGAAGCGCCGCTCGCGGCCCTTGTTGAAGGTGAAAGGGCGAAAATGCCGCCACGCAAAGGCCCCTGGTCATAACCGGCGCCCAGGGACGTATCACCGCCGGTAAATGTCAAATTATTGTAATTGGTATTGGCATTAACAGGCGCGGTGATGGTCTCCGTTCCATCTTCAGACGTGCCGCTGATCGCGGAGGCGGCCGTGATGGACTGGCTTCCCCATATATATTCACCAGCGTTAGGCACAAGCGGGCCGCGGGAGATTTTTTCAAACTCCAATTCTGTCATGGGGCGCAAGGCAGCCCAATCCAGGAATGCCGCCAAATCCATCCAGCTTAAATAGCTAAGGGCTCTTGCCGGCCTTAAGCTTGAGCAAACCAAAGGCGATCCTGAACAACTGATGGTATTCCTGAATTGGACACTGGTTGAATTTTTATGATTAGTATCCGATAAATCACGGTTATTGCGCGCAGCCGCGGGTAAAGAATTGACAAATTGTACCCACTGACCTTCATTGATCTCATATTTCATCGCATAATACGCATTATATCCTTTAGGGAAAGCGGCCGGAACGGTAAATGAAGCGCCTGTCGCGTATTCTCCAGGATTTCCGGCAGAAACATATTGATAACCGCCGCTTGTCGCGTTGGTCACGGGAATGGGGTTTTCACTGGAAATATTCCAGGGTGTATTGTCCGCGCTTCCGCTATTTAAGGAAGCGGAACTGGTGTTATAATCCCCGGCCCAAAAGGCGCCTTGGGGTATAAAGACCATTTCCAAACCAAAAATGGTGGCGAAAATCTGGTCCGTATTGCTGAAACCGCAACCTTGGTAATTGACGGTTAACTGCACATTTTGGGTATTGATATTACCGGTAAATCCGGTATTGGAAGGCTGTAAAAAAGCACCTGTACCGTCTTGAGGAACATATATCTGCAAATTAGCGCCATTCCCGGGCGAAGTGCCGGCTGGATTCAATCCGGTAGCCGTGATCTGACATAAGATCTCATTGGTTGGCGATACAGCGGCATTGTTCAAACGAACAGTCAGCCACGCGGCATCATAATTGATCTTGTTGCGCCAGGAATTCTGCCAGCTGACATTAAAACTCACCACGACTGTCTGGGCATTAGGGTCGCGGGTGCCCAGGGTCACGTTTGTTACTGACAAATTGTTCGCATAACTTGGCGCGCTAAAAAGCAATCCCAGCAATGCTGCCATAAAAATTTTTCCGAACTTTTCGGTCATAAAAAATAATTCTAACGGGTTAAGTTGAAATTGCCGTCGGCTTTATCCAATGGAGAATCTATTTTGCTTCGCAACGCGAACTTGGCCTCAATGATCTTCTCTTTGACAGACGGCGCGTCGGCAGCGTCGGGTTTCAGGTACAAGTACCATTGGTAATGCTTAAGCGCGGTCTCCTGGTCGCCCAAATATTCACCGCTGACAAAGGCCAGATTGTAATGCGTGTCCGGGTCATTGGGCGTCAGGTCAACCGCCTGGTAATACTCGACCACTGCCCTCTGATATTCGCCCCGTTCGAAATAAATATTCCCCATGTTGTAATGGGCTTTGGCCAGCTCCACCCGGAAATTCTGGTCCTGCGGGTCCATATCCCCGCCTTTTGAAAGCATTTCATTGGTCTTGGCTTCCAATTCCTGGGTTGTCTGCTGGCTCTGCTCCTGTGTTACTTCCTTTTTGGAAGCCTCATCCTGCTGGGCTGCCAGCTTATCTTCCAGGTCCTGCATGCGTTTTTGATAGTCGGCATCCTTGTCAGCCAGCAGGGAACGGATATCCTCGATCTCCTTGGTGTATTTTTTGTTGAGATTCTCAACCCTGCGGATCTCCTTGACAAAATCCTCACGTTCCGCCTGGGACTCATCCGCGGCACTGACGTTTTGCTGAGGCGGTATGACACCGCTGGCGGCATCGTCCTGGGCACGCACGGAAGCGCTTCCCCCAAGGGCAAAAATAAAAAACATCGTTATTGCCGCCCCAACTTTCAGATTATTCAGTTCTATGCATTGTTTGCCCATAAGTTTGTTCTCCGTCCTTGGAATTATTTGGATTCGGCGCCCGCCGGTGCAGCAACTGCAGGCTGATTCATTTGGATACTGTCGTTATACGTTTTGGCCCCTTTGATGGTGCCTCTTGTCTTTTCAAAATCATCGCTGCCCTTGACGATATGGGGCGTGATCAAGATAACGATCTCGGAGTTAGTCAGCGAGTCGGAAGTGCGCGAGAAGGCCCCGCCGATCCAAGGGAGGTCCATAAGGCCCGGGATACCCTTTTTAGTATGCACCTTATCCTGATTGCGCAAACCGGCCATGACGATGGTTTGGCCGTCCTTGACCATGACGGAAGTTTCCACTTCGGTCTTATTCACCTGAGGGATGGTGCTGCCTTCAGCTGATTTGATGCTCGCGACCACCTCGGAAATTTCCGGCGTCAGCTTCATGGTCACCATTCCGTCATCATTGATGGTCGGTATGACGCTGAGCTTCAATCCGACGTCGACGAACCTGACATCATCGCTGGTGATCGCGTTCTCACCCGTGCCGTTGGTCGTGGCCACGATATAGGGAACGGTATCCCCGATATGGATCTTGGCTTCTTCATTATTGGTCACCAGGATCTGGGGCGTTGAAAGGATCTTGGTATCGCTGACCTGCTGCATGGCGCGGATGGCGGCCGTAAAATCATTGCCGCTGAAGTTCCCGACACCGATCCTGCCGAAATTATTGGCCAGGCTATCCACCGCATTTCCCGCGGCGGCGGCGGCATTCAAAGCCGGCTCACCAAGGGCGCTGCTCGACAAATTGACCTGCTGAGTCCCGCCGCTGGTCACAGGGCCGTTGATATCCACCCCTACATCAAAGGTGGGATTGATGACGATCTGCAGGACCCTGGCCTCGATCAAAACTTCCTTGGTGGGGACATCCAGGCTTTGGATGGTCTTTTCCACCTCATCGCGGCGCCCCGGGAACACGCGCACCAGGATCTCATTGGAACGCTCATCCGCGGTAATGGTGCCGACAGCCTTGGCGTCGATGCGGGTGCGCAATTTTTCAGCGACGACATCGGCCTTGGCATATTTCAGGTCAAAGACCATGGTTTCCAGCGGCTGCTCGATCTGCGCGATGGCTTTTTTCATCAGGGCGATCGACTGCGGGGTATCCACCAGGACCACGGAACCGGTATCCTCATCAATGATGATCTTGCCGCGGTTGCTGCGCATATTGTCAAGCGCCGCCAGCACATAGCTGGGCTTGGCGTATTGAAGGTGCACAATGCTCACCTCGGTCTTGTCGCTAAACTGCTTGCCGTACATGGCCTCATATTCCCCCGAGGTCATGATCTGGACGATATCGTCATCAATGTGGTACGCCAGCTTGTTGGAGATGACGACAATGTCCATCGCGTCCTTGATGTTCACGTCGTGCAAAAGAAGCGTGCTGCGCCCCTCCACCGCCGGAGAAATGATGACGTTAAATTCCCCTTTTTGCGCGAGGAACTTGATCACGTCAACGATGTTCATGTCGCGCACATCGAGCGTGATCTTGCGTGCCATCCTTTCGTCCAAAGAGTCCTTGGGCTCGGTCATCATGATGGGCTTGATCACCTGCCCTTCATCGTCCGATTGAGCTTTGGCAAGCGTCAATACGGCCATTGAGCCGGCAAGGCCAACCAAAAAAATAATCAGGAACTTGAGTTTAGGAATGTGTTTGCTCATAGCTTGATTGTCGTCTCCTCATTTTCGTGACTGAAGACCGCTCTATCCGTATAGATGGCCTTGACAGTGACGCCTTCTAATTGTTCACCCTGCTTAAGAAAGTAAGTTTCATTTTTTCGTGTATCTTCGATCATGATCGACGCTGTTTCCGGTAAATCCAGCCACGCGATGCCGACAAGCTTATATCGGGACATCAGCTGGACAAGCCCCTGGGCCGCCGCTTTTTTGGCGACCTTGGGCACGTAAGGCTTGAAAATATTGCGCTCGTTGGTCTGGCGAAGGTAATAATCTGCGCTTGGCGTGGAAGGCAACGCGGTATCTGACAAGCCTGCAGCCGGCCTTGACTCAGGAGGGAATTCAACCGCCTGGCTGATCAATGAATAACCGGAACGTATCTCAATAAACAGGGCGACGATACAAGCGATGATGCCTAAGAATAAAATCGTGTTTAACATGCTGACACTGAAGGAAAAGGCGAATTTTTTGGGAGGAGCTTTGGGCGCGGACGGTTTAACAGCGACGGAAGGCGCTGTTTTTTGCATCATCTTCAATAATTTCTCTTCTGCGGATTCTTTTGCCATAAAGAAAAGCCAGTGCTGACCTTAAAAGTAATAATAACAAGTAATTAGAATTTTTTTCTTTTATCTTTATCATATTAACATAGGAGCAAGGTGATTCAAGGTATTATTGAAAAATTTTTGCATTTTTTTTAAGCAGAAAAGACAAAATCCCCGTCGATAAACCAAAAAGGCGCGCGAAGGCCCGAAATAAAAGCACAAAACCGAAGAAAATCCCATCAAAAAAACGGCGCGTCACTTCCCAGGCGAAAATAATTTCAAAGATCAACAAAGGGGCTATCACGGTCCATCCCAAAAGCGCCAGGACCCCTAAAGGCATCTCAATAATATCTTTCCAGAAGGTATACCCATCCCCGCGCATCATCCGCGGATGGTCCCGGTAGGTCTTAAACCTCCAGAAGCCGTGCCGGAACTGCTCGTTGAGATACTTGCCCACCAACACCGGATGATAGTGGTCCACCAGGGCTTTGCGCTCGAAATAAATCCGCCAGCCGGACGCGATAGTCTTGTAACTCAAGTCATTGTCTTCCCCGCTGGCAGAGCGGTAGGCTGTATCAAACCCCCCCACCGCCTCAAAAACATTTTTCCTGACACAAAAGTTATAGCTGCCAAAGGAATTAGGATAATCCGGCATCAGACGGTTATGCCTCCAGACGATCTCCGCGTTAATACAGCGGGCCAGGCAGCTTTCCGGGTTGGCGATCCCGTAACTTCCGGCAACCACCCCCACCTGCGCGTGGCTGAATCCTGCCATCAATTGCGAAATCCAATCTTCATGAGGGACGCAATCAGAATCAGTAAAGGCCAAAAACTCGCCCCGGGCCAGGCGGGCGCCCTGATTGCGGGCCGCGGCCGGGCCGGCGTTGTCCTGACGGACGTATTTTACCGACGGAAAAGAGCAAACGATCGTCCCGGTGTTGTCCAAAGAGCCGTCGTCAACCACGATCACTTCATAAGGCTGGAAACAATTTTGTTTGGATAATGCCTCAAGGGCGCGGCCGATGGTGGCGGATGCATTGTAGGCAGGGATGATAACGCTGACGCAAATAGGGTTCATAACACTCAAGTTAGCGCAAACATTGCACGATGACTAAAATTTATCCATCCATGATATGCGTAAACGGTATTGTTACCGAAACGGGATATTTTTACCGTCCGCTACGGTTTACAGTTCGTTTGTTTTATAGAATCTCATTATTTGACCAAACTCACTGTAAATCCTTGCGGACATTTGGTAAAAAATCCCTTAATGTTTCGTCTACAACACCGTTTACGCATATTCATGAACGAATAAAAACTATTTAAACTTTTTCTTTAACTCATTCAACTCAAACTCAAGCAAGGCGATCTTTTGGGCCATCACGTCATTGCGGCTGTTTTGCTGGCACAAAAACACTGTCAGCAGAAGGCTTAAGAACACAAACACGCAAAACAGGGTGAAGAAAATAAAATTGCTGGGCAGTTCAAAACCGAGCAGGGCCGCGCAGGCAAAAAGCAGGCGGTAAAACACCGCGAAAAAAATCGCCCCGCCCGAAACAAAAAGCCAGCCGACCGCGTACTTGAAGGTCAGCCTCCGACGGCGTACCAAATCAATAACAAACAAGAAGATCGCCACCGAAACCACCAATGCCACCACGTGGATGTTCATGCCTTGGGCCTCCTTTGACGGATCATATGCAAACAGATCGCCAGCGTCACCTTCACCATATAGTACAATGTCTTAAAATAACGGATGGAACTGCTGCCGGCTTCCCTCCTGCGCATGGCTACCGGCATTTCGATGATACGCGCCCCTGCCTGCTGGGCGACGACGATAGCTTCGGGCTCCGGGAAATCATGGGGATAGTATTCGGCAAATAAGCCGATCATTCTTTTATTGTAGGCCCTGTAGCCGGACGTCGGGTCATTGATCTTGACCGCGGTCAGCACATTGATCAGATGCACAAAAAAATTAATACCCACCCGGCGGCTGAATGACGACTGGAATCCGCCGGTTTTGGCCAGAAAACGGCTGGCAATGACCATGTCCGCTTCACCGCGGCGAAGGGGTTCGACGATCTTGTCCAAAAAAGCCGGGTCATGCTGCCCATCACCGTCAATTTGCACGGCGATCTCATACTGATGCTTTTGGGCATATTGAAAACCTGTCTGCACCGCGGCCCCGATCCCCAGATTAAACGGCAATGAGATCACCATGCCTCCAGCCTGCCGGGCTTCCTCGGCGGTAGCATCCATCGAACCGTCATCGATGACGAGAATGTCAACCCCCAGGCCCGTCTGGCGGATCTCCTGGACCGTGCGGCCGATATTGCCGCACTCATTGAACGCGGGAACGATGGCAAGGATCCTTTTCTCAGCGGGGGTCACTTCGGTCCTTTCAATTCCCTGTCCCAGCATATTTTAAGAAACAAAAGCGCGGCCAGGGTTGAAACGATTTGAATGGTAATTAAAATACCGACCATAATTTATTGCCTGGTTTTCATCGCAATCAATGCCGCGGCTAAATTGATCAACCCGTCTTTAGGGGCATCATTGATGATCTTATTGGGGGTTATCCCGTCAAAACCAAAGACCGATCCATCCGGATAATGGGTCCGTGCCGTCACTAAAGCGATGGATGAGCCGTCCCCCATGGGGAACATGGATTTAAGCAGTATCTGCCCGGCCGTATTGACCCCCAGCACTACCGCGCGGCCTCGAAACTGCATGATGCCGGTGAATAATTCCGCGGCTGAACCCGTATCAGCATCGACGAGAATGATGATGGGGCCGGCAAACTGCTCCGAGGGATCGAATTCCGGGACGGTCAGGTCAGCCTTGGGCGCGTTGCGCTTTTGGAAATAGGCGAATTCATCCCCGCCTTTGAGGAAAAATCCGGAAATTTCCATCGCCGCCAAAGGCGGACCGCCGGGATTGCCGCGTAAATCCAAAACCAACCCTTTGGCATTCTGTGATTCTATCAATCTTAAAAAATGTTCCATATCCTCTCCGGTCATGCGGTCAAATTTGGGCACTTCCAGGCAAAACACGCCGTCAACCGGCACCGGATGCAGGAAAACTGTCTGCTTAAAATACTCCCTGCTCACAACATCAATGGTTTTTCGCTCCTTGGTCTCATCGCTCAAATAGGATAATTTGACATGCGTGTTGACCAGGGGGGTTAATTTACCGTCTATAACATCCTGCGACATAACCCTGACACCCATGCCGTCGATCTGAAGGATAAGGTCATTCTCGCGTAAACCCTTGTCATAGGCGTCGGAGCGCGGCTCCATGCGGGTCACCAGATATCCGATGTCATTCTTTTTCCCCTCGATGCCCAGGTCGATCTTTTCGCCAAGGGCTTCATGCTGGAATTTGACGGCGGGTTTGGGCGGATAAAATTGGGTGAAGCGGTCATCCTTGGACTTTAACGCGTCCACCAGATACCAGGCGCTGCGCCAGCGGACATAATCATCGCTTTTGCCTTCGCCTTTGAGCTGGGCGTAGATATTGGCGTTGAATTTCTTTATAAAATGGTCATAGATCTTGCGGTCAGGAGCGAGATAATAATTGTCTTCAAAAGTTTGATAGACCTTTTCAAAGTAATCCGTGTATTGCTTATATTGAGGATCGCTTGTTGAGGGATCAGCCGCGGCTGGACGGGATACGATACAAAAGCATATAATCGCTAAAATAAATGAAGAAATTTTTAAATACATAAATTTATATTATCATATGTAGATAAATAGTCAGACATATTTCTTAACAAATATTTCACGAAAGACCTGATAGAAAAAAACAGCCCCCCATGGCAAAACCTGCAGCTTGCGCTTGCCTGAAACACGTTTAGGCTCATCACCCGGTATTTCAGCGATCTTCAATTTATTTCTGGCAGCACGGATAGATAATAATGGCTCCCAGCTGACAGTGGTTTTAAAAAGTTTCTCTGGGAACGCATAGGCCTTTTCATCATTTAAGTTAAGCTTTTGGGCCAAATTTGTTTTATAAGCACGGTAAATGACCATCGCATCCGTATAATGAAACCCGTGAAAAATGCTGATCATGGACGTAAAGACCTTGTTGCCAAAACCAGTGACGATATCATCATCCAGACTTTTGGCACCGTCTTTATAACGGGAAACGATGACCATGTCATAACCTTCCTTCATTTTTTTGATGCATTCCGGGATCTTTTCAGGAATAGAGTTCCCATCCGGGCTGAAAGTCACCACCACATCCCCTGTTATCTTATCCCACACTTCCGCATACGCATGGCGCATGCCCTTTTTTTGCTGAATATAAATGGGGATACCCTGCTGTTTGCAAAATTCAATGGTCCCATCGGTGGAATTCCCATCAACTATTAACAATTGATCATACCACTCTTTATTAATGAGCGGCATAATGGCCTTCATGCCATCTACTTCATTAAGTGTCGGGATCAGCAATGTTACCTTCATGACAACCAATTCTTTCTTTGGACACGATAAATATCCTCATTTGTATCAAATAATATCCTGTATCGCCAACCATATTTCTTATAATATTGAGCGTAGACCAATTCTGAAATAGTAAAAATTGTGTAATCTTCGGGATTCATAAACCTTGAAGTGGAAATATTACCTTTTGCATCAAGAGCTACCGTAAATGAGAATCCCGGTTCATTCTGGTGTTGAACGATGAAATGATTGATATACGCCAGTAACTCCCTCGCTGGGGCGAATGCCCTGTTGCCTTCGATATTTTTGTTTAAAGTATAGGTCAAACAATATCCGATCGCCCCCAAAATGGCGAAAAGCAGCAATGTTTTCTGAAATTTATTTGTAGTCAACTTTTTAAGTTTTAAAACATCTATGGAACCGGCTATTATAGGCAAACAGAAAGCCAAGTACATATACGCATAATAAAACTCATAGTTTAAATATACCAACCCTCGTTGATTGACACGCCCGACCGTCAAGATCAACGCAAGTATAAAAATACAGAATATGAAAATATTCCTAAACTCAAACCCTTTACGGATAACCCTGATCGAAGTTAAGGACGCAAAAAAACACAGCAACACGATCCAGCATAATGTCGCAGGATTAAAACTTGTGAATGCCGAACAGCCAAAACGCTCAAAATCAACGATAATCTGATATTGCGAAGGCAAGAAGATCCATTCCAAATATTTTAAATGGACCAAAAAGAAATTCTTAATTGTCGAAACAAATATAAATGCGCCTGGTATCGCCAATTCCCCCCTATTAAAATGATGGACACTCAGGCTCCAGAAATCCCACGCCAAAAACAAGACAACGGGCATCAAAACAATCCCTGCATTTAAAAAACGCCGGTATAAGTTTTGAGGTGTGGCCCAAAAGATATACCCCGCGATTATTATTGCCACGATACATCCCATATCATACGTAACAACCGCCCCTGTCAACGCCACAGTGACCAAGAGAACAGATTTTATATCGTACCGCTTCTTAAATTCCAATAATCCGATACATGCCAGGTAGAAAAAAATGATAAACAGCATGTAAAGATTAATATGCTGCCACACCACCATTTCCATCGTGGTTGGGATGACGCCAAAGTAAAGCGCCAAGACAAAAGCCAATGACCGGTCAAATACCAGCCACAAAAAACGGAAGATGGTGATCGTGCACAGAATATGTAAAACTATCCCTGTCAGCTGCCAACCCCAAGGGTTAGTTCCAAAAATCCAGTACTCTACGCCCATCAAAATAAACAATAATGGGCGAAAAAGCTGTTGATCCCCCTTATCATAAAGGCGGTCACGGGGATAATCATAGCCGTGGATAACCAACGATTGGAAAGTTTGGGGCCGCTGGCCCATATCGCCCATATAAAGCAATTGATCTGACCGAAAGACATGCCCCAAGGAAGGGAAGTAGGCAAGAAAAATAATTACTGCCAAAACAAAAGACAAATGAGAAAAATGACATCGATCTATAATATGTGAAAATTTAATCATACTTTAGAAAGCGTTTACTATTTCAAGGACTTGTAAAGAGCGCCAAAAAATTCAGGATTTACGGCCGAACCCAATGTTTGCGCTCTTTTTACATCCGCCAGGGAAAGGGTGTATTCTTTGAGTTCATAATAAAAGATCGCCCTGTTGTAATAAGCATCCGCGTATTCCGGATTTAACGCAATGGCCCTGCTGAAATCAGCAATGGCCTGGGCAATATTGCCAAGTTTGCTGTCAGGAACGCCGCGATTATAGTAATAACCCGCAATGTTCGGGTTTATTTCAATGGCCTTGTTAAAATCCGAGATAGCCTGATCGAAATAGCCCTGCCGGCTATATATATACCCCCGGTTGTTATAGGCATCCGCGTGGCCGGGATTGATCTCAACTGCCATGTTGTAATCAGAAAGGGCTTGGGTTAAATTACCCAGCCTGTCGTACACGCAGCCGCGGTTGTAATAGGCGTCCGCGTAACTGTCAAAGTGGCTCTTGGTAAGAAATCCGACGGAAGAATTCTTGATCCCTTCAAGCCAGACATGAAAATCTGAAGGAAACATCACCCGCGGATAGATATCAATGGCTTTGTTATAATAAAACAAAGCCCTCACCCAATCCCCCTGCCTGACGCAGATACTGCCCAGGTTGGTGTAAGCCTCCGCGTATCGGGGGTTTAATTTAATGGCCAGATCATAATCTAATATGGCCCGGGAGAGATTATTTTGTTTCAGGAATACATTGCCCCGGTTGTAAAAAGCTTCAGCCACGTTATCGTCCAATTTAATGACTTTGTCGTAATCCGCCAGGGCTTGAGGCATCCGGCCTTCTTCAAAATAAATAATGCCGCGGTTGACCAGGGCCTCGATGTAATTGGGTTTAATTTGAACAGCTTGATCAAAATGCGTTAATGCTTTATTGAAATCCCCTTTATTAAAATAAGCGTAGCCCAGGCAGTATTGCGCCCTTGCTTTATGAGGGGATTTTTGGGCCGTATCGCCCCATAAAGCAATTTCATCCCTCCAGACCCTGTTCCTTTGGAAAGTAACGATGGAAAATCCGATAATAATGCCTGCCGCGATCAAATTTAATCTTCGGGGACTTGCCGGCAGCATGTAAATTAAATTCATGATGATGAAGGCAAATCCGGCGCTGGCCAAATACACGCGGTATTCGGCGATGACATGCCCGATGGGGATAATACTCGATTCCACGCTCAAGGCGATAAAAAACCAAAGGATACCGAAAGAAATGATACGGAATTTTTGGTAGGAGAATACGGCGATCGCTAAGAGTAAAATCAAAAACAATCCGGATAATAAGGTATTGGCATCTCCCGTTGATAACGGATAATCGTAATCAAGGTCCTGGTTGACCGGAAGAAAAAGCAGCCTGACATAGGTACGCATCACGTTTAATTCGGTCAGGAAATATTCATGCCGGCTCACGCTGCCAAGGGCCCTGGTGATGTCCATATGGGAAAAAGAATCGGAATCAGCGATCTTGGCAACCCCCAACATCTGCGGGGTCGTCCTTAATAATAAAAGAGGGACAATAAGCGCGATAATTAAGAACGGTACGATCCTGCCGCAGCGCTTATGCCATGTTTCATCCCTGCTATCAAGAAAATAAAATTCATACACAACGAGCATGACCGGTAAAGTGGCGGTAAATTCCTTGCATAACATGGCCGCGGCCGCTGACACAAGACCCGCGATCAGGAATATTTTCTTAGAACGGCACCTGTACAGGATATACAAATACAGAGATAGCAAATAAAAAAATGAGCCCATGAGCACAAAACGCTGGGTTATGAAATTGACCGGCTCTGTCTGGATGGGATGGCATAAAAACAGCATCGCGCCGAAAAGCGCGGGCCATTCCAAAGGAATGGAAAATATTCTTTTTCGCGACGAATATAAATATAAAGTCTGCCTGATCAGCAGATAAACCAGAAAAGCGTTAAAGCAATGGATCATCAGATTGATGAACCGGTATCCGCCGGGATTGAGGGCGCTAAATTGATAATTCAGGGCGAAGCTTAATCCCACCAGGAAACGCGTATTAAACGCGTCAAAAATACGGTGGATATCCAGCGACTTGATGGCCTGATTCTCGACAATGGAACTGTTGTCGTCAAAATAAAAGGACCTGCTTTGCAGGGGGACGGCATAAAGCGCAAAAATGTAAATAAGGACGGCGGTCAATAAGCCGGCATAGATAGTAATGAGATTTTTCTTCTTAGGAAGTGGCATGGCTTAAAATAAATTTCAACCGGTCACGCTTCGTTTGGGCGATGGGGTCACCTTGAGAAAAAAACATAGCCGCATTGTAATCATCCAGCGCCTTGCCCCTTTGCCCCATGGCAAAATAAATATCACCCCGCGTTATCAGCGCGTGGTAAGGGTAAAGTTCTAAATTGATGGCAGTGGTAAAATCCTTTATGGCAAGATCGTATCTTTGATCATGAAGATCTATGATGCCCCGGTTATTATATGCGTCATCGAAATAAGGATGCATGGAAATAACCTTATTAAAAACGGCCAATGCCTTCTCATCATTTCTTTTGTTCAAATAAGTGATGCCCAGTTCATTAAGTACTTTTACATCATACGGGTCTTGTTTCAAAGCATTATTAAAATCTTCTTCGGCCCTATCAAACCGCCTTAATGAAGCAAAACATTTCCCACGCTGATAATAACCAGCTTTCAGGTCATTGTGCAATGTTATAGACCGTGTAAAATCATCGATGGCATTTTTATATTCCCCTAAGCGGTAATATAACAAGCCCCGCTGGAAATAAACCCTTCCTGCCGAAGGATCGACCATGACCGCCTTATCCAGCAAAATGAGCGCCCGCTTAAATTCATGCATGCTTTGATATATTGCCCCTATCTGGACATAGGCAAGAGGATTATCTATATTCAACACAATGGACCTATTAAAATCGGATAAAGCATCATTATAATCCAGTTTAGAGGCATACAGCTGGCCGCGCATATCATAGGCTAAATAATTTGAAGGATCAAGTTCCACCGCCCTGTTAAAGTCGCTGAATGCCAAAAAATCATCCCCTTCCTGCAAGAGATCTTCTCCCCGTTCAAAATAATTCTGAGCCGCGGTTGGATCATGATCAATGGCGGCGGTCAATCTTTTGTAATCAAAATTCTTGCTTCTTCGGCCATAAATGACCGCATCCTGGCTTTTTTTCGCAAGGACATTCTTAGGATCATGATCAAGCACCGTAGTCCATAGCGTCAGATCATCTTTCCATTCATAACATTGATAGAACGTTAAATACCCTAAAACAATGATCAATATCACCGCAACGGCATGGAACCTGGATAAATACCTTCCCAGCAAAAGGCAAAAGCCCAATGAAGGCAGGTACATGAAACGGTCGGCCACAATATTCTGGTCCGCGAAATCAATTCTCCAGAAAATAAAAATCGTCCCTATCCAAAATAAACAAGCGAACACATATAAACGGTTTTTACGGCACAAAACCAGGGAACTTATAAAAATGACAAAGATCACCAATGACTGAAGATAGGAGATATTTGATAAGACGACGGGAACAGCCGGAGAATACGCGGCAAGAAGGTTAAAAGGTAATATGAATTTCTCCAAATACCACGAAAATGACCATAGGCCGATAAGGATGGAGTTATGCGCAATGTCCGGATGAGGCGATAACGCAAAGAATGTAATTGAAGCTATGGGAAAGATCAATATCGCGAAAGGTATTTTATCTAATAATACCTTTTTACTCCATGGCCTTTGATGATACCAATCCAACAGCAGTAAAACCCAAGGTATGCTGACGGCCATGGACTTGGTTAGAACGCTTAAAAAACCGAACAGCAGGCTCAATCCGTAATTCTTTCCCGCATTTTTTTGCAGATACAGCCAGTATTGTTTCAGGCACAGGACATAGAATAAGATACCCAGCACATCCTTGCGCTCAGTTACCCACGCGACAGACTCGACATGCAGGGGATTGACCGCGAATATCGCGCTGGCGATAAAACTTTCCAAAGGAGAAAATCCCAGTTTCAGGGCAAGATCAAAGATCGCCAGCACAACGGCTAAATGCAAAAGGATATTGATCAAATGGGCCGTCATAGGTGAGAGGCCGAACAAATGATATTCCAGATTAAAAGACAGGGTTGTTAAGGGGATATAGGTATCATTGACGGTTTGCTGGAAAAGATGGCTGATATTATACCAGGACAGGCTATAAACGCAGGGGTTCGAAACAAAATGACTATAATCATCCCAGTAATGTAAGAATTGAAAAGTGACGCAAGGGCCAAAGACCGTTAACACTAAAACAATCAGAGCAATTATAAATAATGGAATTGATTTCTGCCGCACTTCAATAATATAGCATCACGATGCGCGCGGTCATAAAGAATTTTTCAGCATTGAAAGCTCCTGAACGCTTGGGAGTTGCAAGGCTGACGCATGAAAGGCCCGCGCCAGTTGTTCTTTAAAGATACGCGGGTCAATGGGGATGTTGGTGACGAAATCCGTATGGGGGCGGTCCTTGCGGTAATCAGGAATATCTTTGGGCATATTCAAATAGCTGCTGATCAATGACAAATCGAAGCGATAGAGGATGGTGCCATGATGCAGGATATATTGCTTCCCGCGGCGCTGGGCGTTGCCGGAGAATTTCTTCTCCCCCGCGCCTGTGGCCATGTCTGACGTTGGCCTGAAATACGCCTCCACCCCCTGCTGGCGCAAGACTTCAATGACCCTCACGCTGATCCATTCATAGGATCTGCGCAGATCATTGATCTCAGGATGCTTTTCCTTGGAAAGGACCAGGGAATAATTCAGGCAGCCAGGGCCCTGAACCACTGTACCGCCGCCTGAAGAGCGCCTTAAAACAGGAATGCGGTCTTTTTGCGCGCGGGAAGTATTGACATCCATTTCCTCCCGGCCGATGCGGCCCATCACAATAAATACTTGGGCGGATTCCCAAAAGCGCAAATATTCGCCGGCTTCGTGCTTTTCGGCCATACGCCATAACACCTCATCGAAAGCGATATTTTCCTGCGGGGTGGGAAATGAAATGTCTCTAAATTGCATCCGTGGGTGCTGCCGCTGAAAAGAAACTGGTTTTGATATCACGCGCGGCCTTGACCTCATCCGGGCGTGAAACCGGCATGGTAACAGGGAATTCTTTAAAAGCCGCCGGGTTACTATGCGCCAGCTGATCAGCCTCGATCATTTTGGCGATAAAATGGTCCATGGTCTGCTTGGACTCCGTCTCGGTCGGTTCGATCATGATAGCTTCTGGGACGCTGATGGGGAAATAAACCGTCGGCGGATGGATCTGCTGGTCGATCAGGAATTTGGCAATGTCAATGGCATGCACCCCGTGCTCAGCCTGTTTTGAGGCGGAAAAGACGCTTTCATGCATGCAGATGCGGTCAAAACAGATCTTATAATAGGGCTCGAGCTTTTTCATGATGTAATTGGCATTAAGCACCGCGTGGCTGGTCGTATCGATCAGACCCTCCTTGCCCAACATCAGCATATACGCGTATGCCCTCACTAAGAGCCCGAAATTGCCGTAAAACGAGGCAATATACCCGATGGACTGGGGATAATTATAATCCAGCGCGTAGACACCATCGCTGTGCTTGACCACGCGGGAGACCGGTAAAAAATGACTTAATTTTTCATTGACGCCCACAGGGCCAGAGCCCGGACCGCCGCCCCCATGAGGGGTCGTGAATGTCTTATGGGTATTGATATGCATCACGTCAAACCCGACATCGCCCGGACGGCAGCGCCCCAGGACGGCGTTTAAATTCGCCCCGTCGTAGTACATGATGCCGTCAACCGCGTGAATGATCTTGGCAATTTCGCTGATATTGCTCTCAAAGACACCGTAAGTGCTCGGGACCGTCATCATCAGGCCGGCGGTCTGTTCATTGACCGCGGCCTTAAGCGCCTCTAAATCCATGCCGCCATCCTTATTGGAAGGGATGGATATTGTTTCATATCCCGCCACCGCCGCTGACGCGGGATTGGTGCCGTGGGCCGAATCGGGAATGATGACATATTTCTTCCTGGAGTTGCCCTTGGACTTATGATACGCCGCCATGAGCATGATGCCGGTCAGCTCGCCGTGGGCGCCGGCCAAAGGCTGAAGGGTAAAATGGCTAAAGCCGGTCATTTCACACATCCAACGCTCTAATTCATACAGGATCTGCAAAGCCCCCTGCGTCCATTGCTCACCGCCGGAAAGCTGGGCCAAAAGCGGGTGCAGGTCCGTAAATCCCGCCAGGCGGGCCAAGGCCTCGGTAAACTTCGGATTGTATTTCATGGTGCATGAGCCCAGCGGATAAAAATGCGTATCAATGGAAAAGTTCTTCTGGGATAAGCGGGTATAATGGCGCACCACGTCAAGCTCGGAGACTTCCGGCAATGGGGCGTCTTCCTGGCGGGCCAGGCCGGCAGGGACCTTCGCGTGGACAGGGACATCCGAGGGACCGAAATCAAAGCCCTTGCGCCCCGCGACGGATCTTTCAAATATCAGTTCCATATTATTCCAGCACTTCCTGCAACGCTTTCGCGTAGCGGTCGATCTCTTCCTTGGTCCTCTTCTCGGTGACAGCGACCAGTAAATAGCGTTCCATGCCCGGATAATAACGGCCCAGCGCGAAGCCCGCCGCGAAGCCCTTTTTCATCATGGCCCCGATCACTTCTGAAGCGTCCTTGGGCAGATGCACGGTAAATTCGTTGAAGGTCTGCGCCGAACGCTTGACCTCAACACCCTTGATCTTCGATAACTGCTGTTTGGCGTATTCAGCTTTGTCCAAATTGAGCTGCGCCATCTCTTTTAACCCGTTCTTGCCGACAACCGCCATAAAGATCGCCGCCTGCAGGGCGCATAAGGACACATTCGTGCAAATATTGGACGTGGCTTTTTCCCGGCGGATATGCTGTTCGCGCGCCTGCAGGGTATTGACGTAACAGCGCCTGCCCTTGGAATCCACGGTTTCACCGACGATGCGGCCGGGCATTTTCCGGATGTATTTTTTGCGGGCGCACATAAAGCCCAGATACGGGCCGCCGAAATTAAGCGGCAGCCCCAGCGACTGGCCTTCGCCGGTCACGATATCAGCGCCCATCTGGGCCGGGGTCTTTAACAAACCCAGTGAAATGGGATAAACGCTGACAATGGCCAATGCCCCCACCTGATGGGCACGCTCGATGATATCGGTCAGATCGTCAATGGCCCCGAAAAAGTTGGGGTTCTGCAAAATGACGGCCGCGGTATTCTTGTCCAGGCGCCGGTAAATTTCCTCGCGGCTGCTTTGCCCGTGCACGACAGGCGTTTCCTCGAACTGATAGGACAGATGATGGGTATAGGTATTCAGGATCTTTCGATAAATGGGGCTGACACCTCCGTCCATGATCACTTTATCGCGGCCGGTGATGCGGATGGCCATCATCATGGCTTCATACAGGGCCGTTCCCCCGTCATACAAGGACGCGTTGGAAACTTCCATGCCGGTCAGGGCGCAGATCGAACTTTGATATTCGTACAACGCCTGCAACGTGCCCTGGGCGCATTCGGGCTGGTAAGGGGTATACGCCGTATAAAATTCGCCGCGGGAGGTCAATGCCTGCACCGCCGTGGGGATATAATGGTCGTAATAGCCCCCGCCGATAAACGGCACCACATGAACATTGTTCTTCAGGGACAAGGCTGTCACGCGGCGCACGACTTCATATTCCGACAAGCCCTTGGGCAGGTCAAATGATCTGGGCTTATGCTCAGGCTTGATATCGGCAAAAAGGGCGTCAATATCCCTGACGCCGATGTCCTTGAGCATTTGCCCGACTTCTTGGGGGGTGTTGGTGATATAAGGGTTCAATTCAAAATCCTAATCAATGGGCAAGGGTATCTATATAATTGCGGTACTCTTCCGCGCTCATCAGATTGGTGCTTTCGTCCATATCGCGCACTTCCAGCTTGGCTATCCATCCTTTGCCGTAACAATCCTTATTGATCAATCCCGGAGTGTCATCAAGCTTGCGGTTGACTTCCGTCACCCGTCCGCCTATGGGTGAATAGATGTCGCTGGCCGCCTTGACCGACTCCACGGAAACAAACTGCTCAAACTGCTCAACCTCAGCTTCTTCCTCGGGAAGTTCGACGTAGGTCACATCGCCCAGCGCTTCCTGCGCGTAATCGGTGATACCCATGGTGGCAATATTGTCCTCGATGGAAACCCATTCATGCTCCTTGGTGTAAAGAAAATTTTCTTCGATCTCCATACCCTTCTCCCGCTTTGCTATTGCTTTAAAGATCCATTTTTATAAAAAGGCCTCTTGACCACGACGGCCGCGGATTTGTTCTTGCCATCCCCAAAAAAAACTTCGGCACCGGCGGCATAGCCCTGGCCTATGAACCCTATGCCGATCCCGGCCTGCAACGCCGGTGAAAAAGTACCGCTGGTCACCTGGCCTATCGTGTTTCCCTCGGCGTTGAAGATCTGATTGCCCGCCCTTGGGCTTTTGCGCGAGGCGCTGACAAAATATCCGATGCCGCGTAAAGCCGGCTTCGATGATACCGCTTGGCGCCCGATAAAATCCTTTTGGCCATCAATGAATTTGTCTAATCCTGATTCCAGCGGAGTAATAGCCTCATCAAGTTCGTGGCCATAAAGGCTGTAGCACATCTCAACGCGCAAAACATCACGTACGCCTAATCCGGTTGGTTTTACTGTATCATGGGTCAAAATCGTTTTCCAGATTTCTTTACAATTTTCCCAGGGGCAATAAATCTCATAGCCAAGCTCGCCGGTGTAACCGGTACGGCTGATGAGGCAGGGGACCTTGGATATCTGGAATTGGCCGAAGGTGTAATAAGACAGTTTTTCAATGCCGGGCGCCAAAAGCATTAATACATCGCGCGATCGGGGCCCCTGCAAATCCAGCTTGGCGGTCTTAAACGACGCGTCTTCAAATTTTGCCGCGGCATTTAAATTGGCCCGGAATTGACGGGCGTCTTTCTCTATATTAGCCGCGTTGACCACGATCATCCACTCCTGCGTGGCTTTGCGGTAAACGATCAGGTCATCGATCACACCCCCTGAATCATTGAGCATGGCGCCGTACCGGCAGGTATTGACCGGCATGTCCGTGATGGTTTGGATCACGATGCGGTCCAATCCGCATTCCCTGGCGTCTCCTTTGATGATAAACTCTCCCATATGGGAACAATCAAAGAGCGAGACGGTTTTGCGGTTATATTCCCATTCGGCGAGGATGGAATCATACTGCAAGGGCATGTTCCAGCCGCCAAAGCCCACCATTTTGGCGCCCAGGGCCATATGCTCATCCGCTAAAGGAGTATTGTTGAGCGAAGTTTCCATTATCGCCAAACTATAATGAATAGTTATTTTAAAGTAAAGATAAAAAACAATTAAAGCGCGCCTGGGCCGACTCGAACGGCCAACCCTTAGTTCCGAAGACTAATGCTCTATCCAGTTGAGCTACAGGCGCACAAAGCAAGTTTACGGTATTTAGTATACTATCGAAGTTGAAAATTGTGAAACTTGCTTAAGCCTTTTGATAAGTTCAGGGTTTGGGGCAAATCCTGTGCTTTTCGCTTTTCGCACATCATCCCAGGCCTTGCCGTAATCTTTTAACTGATAATAGATGACAGCCCGCTGTTCATAGGCCGCTGAAAAGCCGGGATTTAATTCGATGGCTTTACTATAATCCGTTAAAGCCCGGGAATAATTTCCCTGTTTCGCGTTGGCAATACCGCGGTTAAAATAGGCCTCGGTAAATGACGGGAAGATCTCAACAGCCTTGTTGTAATCAGCGATCGCCAGATCAAGTTCACCGCCCCGCGCGTAGGCAATACCTCGGATATCATACGGCCTTGCTTTGTGCGGGGAACCGATTACAACATCTGACCACAAGGTGATCTCATTATCCCATATTTTATTCCTTTGATAGGTCAATATCGAATATAAGGCAACGATCATGCCTGACACAAGGCACATCTTAATAATGGTTTTATCCCTGAAAAGATAATACGCCGCGCTGGCCAGGAATAAACTGAAGCCCGCCATGGGCAAATAAAGCCTGTGTTCAAAAATGACATCCACGAAGGGGAAAAAACTTGATTCAGGCAAAAGAGTCAGGAAAAACCAGAAGATGGAAAAAGAGATGAGCCTGTACCGGACAAACATCCGTTTAGCAAAATATAAAACCGAGATCAAACAGGCAAAACTGAATAATACCGGCCCCTCAAAGACGCTTTTAGAAAGAGAAAAATCGTAATCCAGGTTCTGGTGTAACGGCAGGAAAACCAGCCTGATATAGGTCAATACAACCCTTGATTCCGTCAGGAAATACCGCATCGGGGAAAGGCCGGGGACAAAACTTTGCTGGGCCTGGGCTTTTTCAGGGCCGGAAATAAGCCAAGTGACGGGGATCACAAAAAAAAGCAGTACAAACGGGGCTAGGTGCTTGACGTTAAAAGATCTCTTTGAATTAAAAAAACTGAATTCATAAAGCAATACCATCAAAGGCAGGGTTATGGCATTTTCTTTGGTAAACATGGCCATCAAGGCTGTTAATATTGAAAGAATATAATACACCGGCCCACTCAACCCCGAAGCTTGAGGGGATAATCTTGATTTAATATAGAAGCATAAAGATGCCAGATAAAACATGGCCGCCATAGAGGCGGCTCTTTGCCAAATAAAGGTTACCGCCTGCGTCTGGATGGGGTGAGCAACAAAAACCAAACCCGCCAACAATGACACAAGACCCGCGTGACGGGAAATCCTCTCTTCTTTCATCGCGGGAGTGGACAAAGTCAGATAGACAAGCCAACTGACCAAAAGGGACGCGCATAAATGGACCGCCAGGTTAAAAAGATGATAACCTGCCACATTTAAATGGCAAAAATGATAATTAAGGGCAAAGGAAAGAAAAGTAATGAACCGGCAGGGCCATAAATCCCAAATACTCTGAAGGTAATGCAGGTCCCTGATGCTGGGATTACTGACCACAAAAAGATAATCGTCGAAGTGAAACGAAGAAAAAAAGGTATTGGAATAAACAAGGAACCCCAAGCAAATGATGGCCAACAAGGAAAATAGCTTTATGGTCATTTCTCACCGGCAAAAGCAATATTCAGGTCATTGATAATTTTAGATCTAACGACATAACCTAATTTTCGCGCTTCACGCTCATCTTCCCTGGCTTTCTTGAAATCATTCAAATAATAATAAACAAGCCCGCGGTTATAATAGGCATTGGCATATCCAGGGTCTATTTCAAGGGCCTTATTTAAATAAATCAAGGCTTGTGTAAAATGACCCATGTCCAGATAGACCTCGCCAAGATTGTTAAGCGGCCTTGCCTTATCGGGAGATCCGCGGACAGTATCTACCCATAAGGTCAAATCATCCTTCCAAACCTTGTTTCTTTGATAGGTCAAAACTGAATTGCAGGCAATAATCATCAGTAATGCTAACAGCATCACCCTGAAATTGTCTTTATCCATTAAATAATACATGCCGCCAGCCAGAAACATGCTGAAGCCCACCATAGGCAGATAAAGCCTGTGTTCAACAATCACATCCGCGAACGGGAAAAAGCTTGATTCAGGTAAAAGTGCCAGGAAAAACCAGAAGATGGAAAAAGAGATCAGCCTGTATTTTGAAAACAGCCGTAAGGCAAAATAAAATACCAGGGCTAAAAAGGCGAAACTGAATAAAACCGGCCCCTCAAAGATACTTTTAGAAAGAGAAAAATCATAATCCAGGTTTTGGTGTAACGGCAGGAAAACCAGCCTGATATAGGCAAGCATTACCCTTGACTCAGTCAGAAAATACTGCGTCGAAGAAATAGTTGCCACATAACTATGCCCGGCTTGGAATTTTTCCGAAGCGGTAAGCAGCCATATCACGGGAATGATAAAGAAAATTAAAAAAAACGGGATCAGGGGCTTGCAGTTAAAGATCTTCTTTGTATTAAAAAAGCTGAATTCATACAGCAAGACCATCAATGGCAGGGTTATCGCGTTTTCCTTGGTAAACATGGCCATCAAGGCCGTTAATATTGAGAGAATATAATATCCTGACCTCCTCAACCCCGCAGCTTGAGGGGATAATCTTGATCTAATATAGAAACATAAAGATGCCAGATAAAACATGGACGCCATAGACGCGCCCCTCTGCCATATAAAGGTAACCGCCTGCGTCTGGATGGGGTGTGATACAAACACTAATCCCGCGAATAAAGCGATTAGTTTTGAATGGCGGGATCTACTGTCCTCTTTCATGACGGGTGTGGCAAAGGTCAGATTGACAAGCCAGCAGACTAAAAGAGACGCGCACAGATGGACCGTCAGATTAAAAAGATGATAACCCCATACATTTAATTGATGAAAATGATAGTTAATGGCAAAGGACAAAAATGTTAAAAATCGGCAGGGCCACCAATTCCAGATATGCGGCAGGTTTTGCAGATCCCTTACACAGGGATTCTTAACGATAAGATAAAGATCATCGAAATGAAACGTTGAAAAAAAGGTGTTGGAATAAGCGAGGGTCCCTAAACAAGTTATGGCAAATATGGAAAGCAGCTTCATAGCTATCCCAACACCCTGTTTTGAAGGCTATGCGGCCGCTGCTTTGGCTTTGCGCTTTGTTTTTCTAAACTGGCTTTGCATCTCTTTCTCTTTTTCTTTATTGCCGATCTCCAGATCCTCTTCAGGGGCGATAAAGCGTTTTTCCTGGCCTAAAACCTTTATCCGGTATTGAAACTCGCAGGTCCTTTCACCGGTGTACAACATTTTTAATTTTGTCACGCCATCAACAAGCCCTTCATACCCTAAAATTTTATGCTTAACCAATGTATCGTTTTCTATCATCTTTGCTCCTCCCGTTAAATTCCATATGAATATACTACCACAAAATGGACAAACAGCCTAATGAACGAATCAATGAAAAAAGAAATCGAAATGCTGGAAGGTAATCTTCAAATGGTGATATAATGACGAAAATAAGGAGAAAAAATATGAAAAGATCGACCTTGGGAGTCATTGCCTCAATCATGCTTTTGCCTGTCATTTCATTAGCCCAGGTAACGCCGCAGCCGCCGGCCGCTTGGGTTGAATTCCAAAAACAAGAAAGCGCCAAACGGGCCGCTTTCAACGCGCAAATGAAGGCTGATATGCAGAATTTCCTGGCCAGCAATCCGGAAGTGAAGTCTTATATGGACCAAATGCGCCAGGCAGCACAGGCGCGGGCGGCCGCATGGCGCGCTGCGCATCATAAATAAAGAATCAGTATTTCTGAAATTCGTAGGTCACGAAGAAGTTATTGCCGGTAACACGCCCCACCTGCTCTTCCATATCCTTGTTCCCTTTGGAATCGATAAGCACGATATTGCCCCGGACATGGGCCAACGCGCCGGTATCCATATCCTTAAGTGTCGCCAAAAAATATCCTTCCCCTATCTTGGGGACGATGATCTCCCATCGGCCGAGGCTGTAATCAATACTTTTGAGTTCGTTGATCAGCGTCCTCATCGCGATAGAGGGCCCGAAGCCCTTGAGGAGGACCTGCTCGGAGTCCTTCATCATGCCCTGGGTCGGCGTATACCACACCTTGGCGTCATAACGGCGCTGGTAATACACCGCGATCTCAGGCGAAACCTTCTCGCCGACAATGACCACACGGCGGTCCTGGCTGTAACCCAGGTTTCCGGCGGCACCGGGGCCGGTGATGCACCCTGCCAGCATCAAAAAACCTAAAATAGATAAATAAAATGTTGCTTTCAATTCAACACCTTCTACAATAATTGCATAAGGAGAAACGCATATGGCTCAAAATGATTTATACAGCAAGGTCAAACAATGGGACAATCGCGCGGCGCAGTGGATGGGGCGTCACTTTTATATCATCTTGTTTGAAGCTATCCTGGCGATCATCTTCCTGTTTGCCTTCATCAACGCCCTGAAGATCCTCAATATCAGTTTTAATATCCAAAAATACAGCATCACCGATCAGCTGTTATTGACCCAATCCCTTGACTCCGTGCTGATCGTCATGCTCCTGTTATTGATCTCTCTGGGGCTGTTGAATATCATCAACAACAACACGCGGCTTCGAAGCATCCTCAAGAACATTGAGTTCAACGTGTCCAAACGCCGCCAGGACAATAAACCGCAGGACGATTAAAAATACTCCTGGCACAATTCCTTAACGCTGTTGACGATCTTGTCCTTGAAATTCAGCGGCGTCTTGATGCCGATACTCTCTTCCTTCTTTTTCAAATAATGCATCCTGCCCAAACCGATACTGGCCGCGTACGTGGCCGCGTTATTCAGTCCAGGGGTGGCCGCGCCCATGCGTACCGGCGTGTTGACGCGTTCTTCAATGCGTTCTATGGCCCCCGGCAGCAAGGATCCTCCGCCCACCATCACCAGCCCCTTGTTGATATGGTGATACAGCGGCGATCCCTTGACGACCGTTTCCAGATGGGTCAAAAAATTCTCAATTTCCCAGTTGACCGCCTCGCATACCGATTCCCGGCGGATGGGTATATAGCCTTTCTCGCGTTTGACTAATATCTCTCCGGTCACTTCCTTGGGGTTGGCCACGGCATGTGTCTTTTTGATCTCTTCGGCCAGGTCAACGGTCAGGCTTAAACGCTCGGCTATGCTTTGGGTCACATAATTGCCGCCCCAGGGGATAAACTGGACATCCCCCACGATCCCGTCCTTGAAGAAGATGACCGAGGTTATATTGGCACCGATATCAACGAGCGCGCAGCCCTGCGCTTTATCCGCCTTTTCAACGGCAACATCACTGGCCGCGAACCCGCAAAAAGCCACGCTGTTGACCTCAAATCCGGCCTGGTGCACGGCCTTGGTCAAATTGCGCACCCGCAGGCTGTTGGCTGTCAGTAATAAAAGATTGGTTTCTATTTTCCGGCCGATCAAACCGGCAGGGTTAATGGAGGTGTTGATATCATCTACTTTATACCATTGCGGAAAATCATGGATGATCTCCTCATCCAGGTTGACGCCGAGCAGTTTGGCCTGCTGGCCTACTTTACGCAAATCGAATTTGGAAATCACCTTGGTCCCGCTGTCGATCAGGGGAATGACCGCCGAGGTGCGCCTGGTTGACAGAAAGCTTCCGCTGACCCCCAGCTGTACGGCGTTGATCTTAATACCCGTCTTTTGCATGACCCCATGGACCGTGCGCTGAATGCATTCGGCAAGTTCAGTGATGTCGCTGATGGAAGCTTCCTTAAAGCCCGTTGCCCTGGTTTCATAAACGCCCAGCAAATCCAGGTTTTCATCATCCATAGCGCGGACAATGCTGGCCTTCATGGTATGGGTGCCTAAGTCCAGCCCGCAAAAATATTGAAGTTGTGCCATTTTTTTAAACATACCTTATTCCTTAGCTTCCACATTGTTAGCGATCACGGGCTCTTTAAACCTCAAGTCAATATATTTTACCTGATTTAGATCGATCTTATTCGCGGATATCAGCATCTGCAACACGTCTATCTTATCCTGTGTATCCTCCTGGTCAAGGATGACATGCATATTTTCGCCGACCAGAAGGTCGATCTTCGAGAGGTTTTCCGCCTGCACGGCGTGGATACGCCATTTTCTCAAATACGGGGATGCCTTGAAAGCGTCAAGGATGTCCACCACCTTGCTTAACTCCGGCCCACGGATATGCCCACCTAAAAAAAGCCAGTCATGTTCCAGGGGGATCCCGTAGATCTGCGGCAGGGCCGCGGGCTGGAGGGTATAATATAAGGCCACCCCTTCGGTATCCAGGATCAAATATTTCTTCCTGATAAAAATCTGCATCAACGGCTCGCGCTTCTTGGCCAGTATCAGGATGCGGTCCGGCAGCTGGCGCACCACCCGCAATTGGGCGATATACGGGTAACGCTGGGCGATCTGCCGGTCGATCTTCCTGATATCAACCTTGAAAATATTATTGCCCTTAAGGTCTTTCAGGGAACGCAGGTCGATAAATCCGATGGACCGGTCGATCATCACATCCTTGATCTCGAACAGGGGTGAGCTCGTCAGGAATTCAACCGCGTTGACATAGCCGGTAAATAAGACAAATCCGATGAAGAGAAAGACGATGGCGCGGATGACCGCGATCCTGGAAATATTAACGCTGGATTTTTTTGCCATAAGCTAAATCCAATAATTTCTCACACACCTGCACGAAACTGTATCCCGCCTCACGGGCCGCCTTGGGAAAAAGGCTTGTTGAGGTAAAACCGGGGATGGTGTTGACCTCAAGGATATAAGGAGCATCATTGTCATCCACGCGCAGATCCACCCTCGCGAAGCCCTCGCAGCCCAGGGCTTCCACGGCACTTAACGATATCTGTTTGATCTTGCCGGTCAAATTTTCCGGGATCTGAGCCGGGCAAATGTAGCTGGTCTCCCCTTTTTGATATTTGGCGTTGAAACTGAAAAAATTGGATTTGGGGCAGATCTCGACCAATGGCAGGGCCTCGCGGTCGAAGATCCCGCAGGTGAACTCACGCCCCTTGATAAACTGCTCAATGATGATCTGCGGCCCGAAACTCAGGGCGTTTTTCAAGGCGGGCTCCCATTCCGATGGGTGGCGCACGATATTGACACCGATGCTCGAGCCTTCGCAGGCGGGCTTGACGACCAGGGGGGTTGATTTGATCTGCGAACGGACCGTGTTAAAATCCACATTTCTTCCGTCGGTGATACAATAATTCGGCGCCACCGGCAAACCGGCCTGCGCCAGAAGCTTTTGGGTCAATATCTTGTTGAAAGCCAATTGGCTGGCCTTGACCCCCGAGCCGGTATAGGGAATATCAAGCTTTTCCAAAATACCCTGGATGACGCCATCCTCCCCCAAACGGCCGTGCAGGGCGATGAACGCGATATCGATCGGGATGGCTGTGATCTGTTTGATGATCCTGGCCGTATCGTCCGTGATGATGTCCAAAGGCAATACCCGGTGGCCTTCCAGGGATAATGCCTCGGCCACCGCATGGCCGGAGCGCCTTGAGACTTCTTTTTCCGAGGAGTAACCGCCCATCAATACGCCGATCGTCCCAAATGAGTTACGCATCATGACACTTTCTGTGGAAACCTTGATAAAGAGATCTCATTCAATATTTTAACCAGTTCATCCGAAAGATGGTAAATATCCCCTGCCCCCAGGAAGATCACCATGTCGCCGCTTTGGACATAATCCTGGAGATATTTCAGGATATTCTCAAATTTCAGAAAAATGACCTTATCCCCCATCGTTTTTTGCAGCTGTTCAAGCAAAACGCCGACCCCGACACCTTCATTGACCTTCTCGCTGGCGGCATAGATATCCGTCAACACCAGCTCATCGCAAAGGGCCAGATGTTCGACAAATTCATTCAAAAGGAATTTGGTCCGGGAATATCGGTGAGGCTGAAATACGGTGATGAGGCGCTTGGGGTTAAACAGCCGCGCGGCGTTAAGCGTCGCCTTGATCTCGGTGGGGTGATGGCCGTAATCATCGATGACCGTAACACCGCCCGCGCGCCCTTTCAACTGGAAACGGCGTTTGACGCCGGTAAAATTCTTGAGCGTCCTGAACATGACCTCATAAGAGATGCCCAGCTGCAGCCCTAAACAGATGCAGGCCAGGGCATTTAAAATATTGTGCCTGCCGGGGACAAAAAGGTGGAAGGTCCCCACACTTTGCCCCTGGCGCGTGCGGCAATCAAAAGAGGTCTCAAAACCATCCATCTTCACGTCAGCCGCGTAAACATCATGCTCACTGCCCAAGCCATACGTGACGGCCCTGACCTTCTGGCGGGCAACCAGCTCCAGGAGATTCTTGTCCTCCCCGCAGACGATCAAACAGCCCTCGCGGTGCGTATTGCCGATATATTTGGCGAAAGCTTCCGTGATGCCTTCCCAGTTCTTGTAATGATCCACATGTTCAAAATCCATATTGGTAATGATCGAATAGTACGGGGTAAAATAATGGAAGGTGCCGTCGCTTTCATCAACCTCAGCCACAAAATACTTGCCTTCCCCCAGATTCGCGTTATAGGCCGCCGGGCCGTTGATGATGCCCCCGATGGCCGTGGTCGGGTGAAGATCGGCGTTAATGAGAAGGCTCGAGACCATTGACGTCGTCGTTGTTTTACCGTGCGCGCCGGCGATCGTGACCCCGGTTTTCTGGTTGACCAGCCCCGCCAAAACTTCCGCCCGGCGCAATACCGGGATATTGCGGCTTTCCGACTCGATCAGTTCAGGGTTATTCACCCGCACGGCTGACGAATAGACCACGCAATCAATATCCCTCGCGACATTGCCGGTACGGTGCCCGATATGGACCATGGCCCCTTTTTTCCTCAATCCCAGGATCAACTCATTTTCCTTCAGATCCGACCCGCTGACGGCGTGGCCCTGGTCCAACAGCAGTGAAGCCAAGGTCCCCATGCCGATACCGCCGATCCCTATCAAATGATAATGTTTTTTCATTTCCCTATCCTTGCAAATAACCGGTCCAGGACTGGTTTAGATCGTCCGTGGTCTTGAACCTTAAATAAACTTTATGAAGCGCCTCTTCAAAAGGCGTATTATTCTTGAGCTCCGCGCAAAACATGTAAAATTCCTGCTCGCCCAATTCGGTGATCAAATAATAAACAGCGCTCGCGGATTCGCTATAAAATAAATCCACTACCTGGCTCTTGGAATCCTTATATAATCGCACACCTGAGAGCTGTGTTAAAGGAATAAATTGACCATTTTCAATGGCCTGTTTAACGGCATCATTGGCCCCCAAACGCTTGGCTTTTTCCTGGTAAATGGCCACCCCTTCCTCAAACCACAGGGGGATCTTGGCCGTGAATCCGACGTAATCCCTGAAAATAATATGGCCCAGCTCATGCGGCAGCAGGGTATCAAAAAACCCGCTGGCATCAGGGTACAATTTTATTGTCTTGGCTTTCGCGAAGGCCGCCCCGTGTGCCCAGCCCGCCTGGCCGCCGTTTTTGACAAAATCATCACGGTCGCTGTAAATATAGACCTTGATCTCTCTTCCCCCGCCCCAGCTTGGATTATTGGTGATGCCCAGATCATCCGTCACGCGTTTTAATTCGTCTTCGGAAGTATCCATCGTTGTCTGGACAAAATCCTCGGGGACATTCGCGCGGTAATAAATAATGAAATCCTGCCCCTTCATCTGCTGCCATGTGTCCGAAGCGTCATCAGCAAAAGAAGTTTTGGCAAATAATAACACCGCGCAGATCAGGAATATTTTCATAGCCCTTCCGTCACTAAAGCCAGCTGCAGCGCCGCGTCATTCTGGAACACGCCCTTTGTTTTTTCCAAAATATCATTCCTTGAAAAATTCGAATACAGCATACGGGTCACCGCTTCCTTGAGCAAAGATTTATTCAGATCTTTCTGTTCAAGGATGATGGCCGCCCCTCTTTCAGACAAGACCTCCGCGTTATATTTCTGGTGATTGCCGGCAAAAGGATACGGGATGAGGACAGACGCCAATCCCAGGAGCCCCAACTCAGTCACTGTTGCCGCGCCCGCGCGGGCAATGATGATATCCGCCGCGGCATAGGCCTGGCTTATGTTATTGATAAAAGCATATGTCCTGACAGGAATGTCCGCCTCTTTATAGCGCGCCTCATAAAGGGACTGCTCCTTTGCCCCGGTCATATGGATGGCCTGAAAGCCTTCGGGATACAGGTCCTTCATCAATTCGAAAAAGATCTCATTTAACCGCTGGCTGCCCTGGGAACCTCCCAGAAGGACGATCGTCTTATAATTTTCCTCAAGGCCGAAAGCGCGGATGCCCTCCGTTCTCGACGGAATAGTGCCGTTATGGCAGGGACAGCCTGTCCAAACCACCTTATCAGGCGGGAAATACCGCCGGCTTTCTTCAAAGCTGATGGCCACCTTCCGGGCTAAAAGGGATAGCAGTGCGTTAGCCTTGCCCGGGACCACATTCTGTTCATGGATCAAGACAGGGCAGCGCATCAGGATCCCGGCCATGACCACGGGGAAGGCCCCGTAACTGCCAAAACCGATGATCTTATCTGGAGCGCATCTGCGGATGACGCCAAAAGAACCAGCTATCGCCCGAATCATGATCCCGCCAAAATTCAACCAGCCTAAGAAGGAACGGTCGTTAAGCCCCTTGGCCGAAAGAGAGTACACCGGAAAATCCAGGGCCTTGATATTTTTTTCCGCCGAACCCAAAACGCCGGCAAAACTGACCTGATGGCCCCTGACCCTCAACGCCTTGGCCGTCTCAATGGCCGGGAAAATATGTCCTCCGGTCCCGCCTGTCGCGATCAGTATTTTCATCAATAATCCTGGGTTTTAGAAATATTTAACAGCAAAGCAATGGCCATCAGGTGAAAAATCAACGCTGAACCGCCGTAGCTGATAAACGGCAAAGGCAAACCCTTGGTGGGAAAGGCACCGATGCTCACCCCCACATTGACCATGGCCTGAAGCCCCAACATCATGACAATGCCCATGCCTAAAAAATAACCGAAAGCATTATTGGTCTGCCTGACAATGCGTGTCCCCTGCCAGATAAAAAGCCCGAAAAGGACAATGATGGTCAATGTCCCCACCAACCCTAATTCCTCGCCGATAATGGAAAGGATGAAATCCGTATGCGCCGCCGGTAAATAAAACAGCTTTTGCTGGCTGTGGCCGAGGCCGACGCCGAAGATCCCGCCTGAACCCAGCGCGATCTGCGACTGGGTCAATTGGAAGCCGATGCCCTGGCTGTCCTGCCAGGGGTCCAAAAACGCGATGATGCGCGCCATGCGGTAAGGCTCTTTGACGATCAGATAGACCACCAGCGGGACCGCGGAACAAAAAATGACGGCCAGGTGCCAAAGCCTGGCGCCTCCCAATAAAAGCATGGTCAAAGTCACGACTGCCATTTCAACGGTGGTGCCAAGATCGGGCTGTTTGACGGTGAGGGCGCACAATACACCCATGACCAAAAGGGGCGGCAGGAAACCTTTCCGGAAACTTTTGATGATCGGCTGTTTGCGGGCTAAAAAATCCGCGGTATAGATGATCATGGCCAGCTTGGCTAATTCCGAAGGCTGAAAATGGAAAACGCCCAGCTTAAACCACCGGCGGGCGCCATAACTTTCAGAACCGATATGCGGAATAAGCACCAAAACCAAAAGACCGGCGCAGACGCCGACCAATATCCGCGCGTAGGGCTGTAACTGGCGATAGTCCACGCGTAAAATAAAAAATGAGGCCACAAGCCCCAGGACCAGAAAAAACAAATGGCGTTTAAGGTAATACAGGCTGTCCCCGTAAGTCTGCATGGCATTGACACAGCTGGCGGAATAGATCATCACTATGCCGATGCAAACCAGGGTTATGACCGTGATCGTTAGATTGACCCGCTCTTGGCGCATATTATTTTAATCCGTTAACGATTTCTTTGAAGCACCGGCCCCGGTCCTCATAATCCCTGAACATATCAAAACTCGCGCACATGGGGGAAAACAGCACACAATCCCCGGCAACTGCCACCTTGCGCGCGGCATTGACGGCGTCCTGCAATGAAGCGCAAATATCCACGGTCACGACTTCACTGAAAGTCGACCGCATGATCTCACTCGCCTGGCCGATGGCGAACATATGCTTGACATTTTGGGCCACCAATGACCTTAAGGGCAAATAACTTAAATGCTTGTCCAGTCCGCCGCAGATCATCACTGTTGGTTTGGACGAGCGCTCAAGGGCCCAGCGCCCGGCTTCCACCGTCGTTGATTTGGAATCATTGATATAATCAACGCCCTCCAGGCTGCGCACGAATTCCAACCGATGTTCAACCCCTTTGAATTCGGCAAACACTTTGAGGCAGATGTCTTCCCCGATGTCCAGGGCATGGGCCGCCTGCATCGCCGCCAAATAATTAGGATTATCCACTCCCGCCGTCTTGATCTTATTATCGAAGAAGATCACCTTTGATCTTATCCCCTCTCCCTTGTGGCGGGTGAAAGGAAGGAGAAACTGGTCTGATTTTGTCCGGTGATGCGGGTCCGAAGAATTAAGTACGGCAAAATCCCTGCTGTCCTGATTGGCATAGATCTTGGCTTTGGCCAGAAAATATTCCGCCAGGTCTTTATGACGGTCCAAATGGTTCTGGCTGAAATTCGTCCATACGGCCACATGCGGTTTGAAATGGATGGTGCTTTCCAGCTGGAAAGAACTTACTTCCAGCACAACCGTATCCGTAGGTTTCAGGTCCAGCACGTGTTTGGAAAAGGGGCTGCCGATATTCCCGCACAAACAAACTCCACGTCCGGCTTTTTTAAGGATCTCCGCGATCACGGTTGATGTCGTGGTTTTCCCGTTGCTGCCGGTAACGGCGACGATGGGGCAAGGACAAAGGCGATAGGCAAATTCAACCTCACCCATCACTTCAATGCCGCGCTCACGGGCCCATTTGACAGGCACCGCGTCCGGACGGACGCCCGGGCTTATGACCACATAATCACTGTCCTGGATAAAAGCCTGGGTATGCCCTCCGGCTTCGATCTTCACCCTGCCAGGATCGGATAATTCCTTAAGCGGCGCGCTAAACTCCTCGAACTTCTTGTTCTCTGAGATCTTGGGAAAACCGCCCAGGCGCAAAACAACATTGGCCACGGCGATGCCGCTCCTTGCCGCGCCGATGATGGTCACTTTCTTGTCTTTTAAATCAAATGACATATTAATCCTTAGGATAAATTTATTCTTTTCGCTCCTGGCTTCGTTTTCTTTACGCCAAAGATTTCATGATTCTTCGGGATACCCTCGAATCATGAACTGCTTTGGCTAAAAACGAACAGTCGGTTCAAAGAACAAATTTATCCCTAATTGAATTTATTAAATCATATAATACCTATCCGTGAGCAAAGAAATATTCCGTGTGGAAGGTAATATTTCTTTACTCATGGCCTTGCATGTTACCTGATCTTCAACGTCGTTATGGTCAGCATTGCCAGGATAATGGCAAGGATCCAGAACCGGACGATGATCTTGTTCTCATTCCATCCTGATAATTGCAAATGATGATGGAACGGCGACATTTTAAAAATACGTTTGCCGGTGAGCTTGAATGAAAATACCTGCAGGATCACGGACCCGGCTTCGATGACAAAAACCCCGCCTAAGACTACCAGCCATAATTCCTTTTTGATCAAGACGGCGATCATCCCCAAAGACCCACCCAGCGCCAGCGAACCCACATCGCCCATGAACACGGTCGCCGGGTAACAGTTAAACCAAAGGAATCCAAGGCTTGCCCCGGTGATGGCCGCGCAAAAAACGGTCAGCTCCCCGGCGCCCGGCACATAAGGCACATACAGATACCTGCTCATCTCGACGTTCCCTGTCACGTAACTCAAGATCGCCATGGTAAAAGCAACCATCAAGGTGGTACCGATGGCCAGGCCGTCCAACCCGTCGGTCAGATTGACCGCGTTGCACGAACCCACCACGACTAACACCACCCAGAACACGAAAAACGGCCCCAGATTGACGATCAAATTCTTGAAAAATGGCACATCCAGATTGGTTGTGATATACGGGTACAGATACACAAAAACCCCGACGATAAAGGCGATCAGCACCTGCCAGAAGGATTTGACGCGCGCCGAGATCCCCCGGTGAGGCCCGATACCTTTGAGTTTGATATAATCATCAACGCCGCCCAAGACCGCGAAGGACAGGCAGACCCAGGAAGTCATATCAACGAACATATTCGACCAGTTGCCCCATAAGCCCACCGATATCAGGATACTTCCGACGATAAAAACACCGCCCATGGTGGGCGTGCCCTCTTTCTTGACCTGGAACTGGTCTAATTTCGGGGCATCCTGGCGTTTGGCCGTTTCTCCGATATTGCGCTTTTTGGTCAATTTGATGAATAAGGGGCCCAGGATCATGCATAGCAAAAAAGCCGTGACCGCGGCCATGCCCGCGCGGAAGGTGATATAGCGGAAAATATTAAAATGAGGTGAATTGGGAATATACTGCGAAAGAAAATAAAACATGTGTTTTAACCCGATCCTTTAGGAGAAGCCAATAAGAATTCCGCCACCTGCTCCATGCGCATGCGCCTGGAACCCTTGACCAAAACCGCGTCCCCGTTATGAAATACCTCCGTTAGACATTTTTGCGCGGACTCCATATCCGCGCAAGCAAATACCTGCATATTTTTATTGCCGGCCTTTGCCTTCGCGGCCATGACACCCGCTAAGCGGCCCACTGTTATCAATATATCCACGCACGAGGCCCCGATGGCACGGCCCAGCGCCTGATGCAATGCCTTTGACCGGCCGCCTAATTCCAGCATATCAGCGGCAACAAAGATCCGCTGGCCCTTTGTTTCGATTGACTGCAGGGTTTGCAGGGCTGATCGCATGGACACCGGGTTGGCGTTATACGTGTCATTAATGAGCCACCCCCGTCCCAAACGGACAATTTGCCCGCGGCCCTGCGAAAACTCAAATGCTTTTAATGCTCCAATGATATTTTTGAACGGCACCTTGAAGAATACGCCGCAGGATATGGCCGCGAGAGCATTATAGACATTATTGACCCCGCAGGAACTCAATTCAATAGTTTTTCCCGCGGATCTAAAATTTAAATACCGGCCGGAATGGATCTGGATATCAGTCGCCTTCCTTTGGGCCCTGTTTTTTACGCCATACGTCAGGACCTTAAATTTATTCTTTTGGCGCAATTGCCTGGAGAGACTTTCATCGTCCGCGTTCACGATAACCGTATCTTTAGGGCCCATCCATGAGGTCAATTGCCATTTTTCCTTAAGGACACCGCTGACCGACTTTAATTTCTCCAGATGCGATTCGCCGATATTGGTAAAAACCCCCACATTAGGGCGCGCCACATCAGCCAGCCAAACGATATCGCCGGGCTGATTGGTGCCGCATTCCAGGACTACGATCTGGTGGGCTTTTTTTAATTTCAGTAAGGTTATAGGAACGCCGATATGATTATTTTGGGTCCCCTCATTTTTCAATACCGTATATTTACGGCTTAACACAGCGGCGATCATTTCCTTGGTCGTGGTCTTGCCCGCGGAGCCGGTCAAGGCGATGACCGGTATCTTGTAACGCAGCCGGTGGAAACGCGCGATATCACCCAACGCGCGGGTCGTGTCCCTGACAAGGATGACGCTGACCCTGGGATCTTTGACTTCAACAGGCTTATGGACGACCAGAACCCGCACGCCTTTGGCGATAACGCTGTCAATAAACTCATGCCCGTCAAAGACATCGCCCTTGACCGCGATGAACAATTCCCCTTTTTTGACAACGCGTGAATCAATAGAGACATCCTTCGCCCTTGACCCGGCAGGCCCCTGCGTTAATTTCCCTTTGGCGGCTTTAAGAATTTCGCTTACTGTAAACATTCTTTGACGATCTCACGTTCATTAAAGGCAATCGTACGGTCTTTCAGGACCTGGTAATCCTCATGGCCTTTGCCCGCTATCAATACGATCTGGTTTTTTTGGGCCAATTTAAGGGCGCGGCCGATCGCTTCCTTGCGGTCGACGCATATTTCATAATTCTTTTTTGTAAAGCCCGCGATGACTTCGGCAATGATCGCCTGAGGGTCTTCACTGCGGGAATTGTCTGTTGTCACGATCGAATGGTCCGCCAACTGGCATGCCGCCCGCGCCATTTTGGGCCGTTTGGTGCGGTCACGGTCCCCGCCGCATCCGAAGACCAGAATGATCTTTTCCGGGCTGACGGCCCTTAGCGCCTTGAGCACATTGACAAGGCCGTCTTCGGTATGCGCGTAATCAATGAATACGTAAAATCCCTTGTTATTCTCAACCGGCTCAAGCCTGCCTGGCACATGGGTTAGTTTTTCGATGCCGCAGCTGATCATTTCCGGATCAAGGTCTTGAGAGATCCCCCAGGCAAATGCCGCGAGAATATTATAAATATTATGTTTCCCTATAAAACGGGTCTGGATCTTTATTTTTCCGTTGGGAAAAACGATGTCAAACTCACTGCCGCTTAAATGATAGGTGATGTTTTGGGCGCGTACATCCGCGTGGGCATCAACGGCATAGGTGATGACCCTGTTGTGGCAGATATGGACCAGGCGCTTGCCGTATTCATCATCCGCGTTGATGATAGAGGCGGCGTCAGACGAAATATTCTTAAACAACAAAGACTTGGCCTTGAAATAAGATTCCATGTCCTTATGATAATCCAAATGGTCCTGGGTCAAATTGGTGAAGATCGCCGCTGAAAAACCGATCCCCTCAAGCCTCCCCTGGTCCAGCGCGTGGGAAGAAGCTTCCATCACGCAATAATCAACATCCTCGCCCACTAATTGCGCCAGGTAACGCTGATTGTCCAAAACCCCTGGAGTGGTATTTTTCGACGGCACGATCTTTTTGCCGATACGGTAATTGACGGTACCGATGACCCCGCAGCTTTTTGAGCATCCATGGATGATCGATTCTATCAGATAGGTGATGGTGGTTTTACCGTTGGTGCCTGTCACTCCGGCACAGTTGATCTTTGTTGAGGGAAAATCGTAAAACCGCGGGCCAATGGCATGCAAAAACGATCTCGGGTCGTCGACGTCCAGGATACAGATCTTATTATCCTTAAGGTCCTTCAGCTTCGCTTCAGGATGACAACTAACGATGATCTTTGCCCCTTTGGCGACCGCGTCTTTGATAAAATCCATCCCGTTAAATTTGGCGCCGGGCAGGGCAACAAATAATCCGTCCTTCTGCTCTTCCCGCGAATCGCAGGAAACAGTCAGCACATCAAAATCCTGAAATGCGGCAGGCAAAGGTTTTGTATATAATCCGCTGATAAGTTCGCTTAAACGCATCTATTCTCTCAATTAGCCGGGAGCATCATCATCTGTCGCGGGTAAATGCTGGGTGTTAAGATATTTTAAAGAATCCCCTACCACTTCAGAAAAGACCGGCGCCGCCACTGTCCCCGCGTAATAGGCCGGGTGCGGGTCATCCAAAACCACCACGCAGGCCAGGCGCGGATTATCCACCGGGGCGAAGCCCGCGAAGGTCGCGTAAAAATGCGAATGCGAATAACTGCCCCCCACGACCTTTTGAGCTGTCCCGGTCTTTCCCGCGACGGGAATCCCCGGGATGGCCGCCTTGGTCCCGGTCCCTTCATCAACAACGCCCTTTAGAATGGCCTTCATCCGTATGGACGTGGCCCTGGAAATGACCTTGTCCAGGATCAGAGGGCTGTGCTGAAAAATGATCTGCCCATTGGCGTCCTTGACATATTTAACCACATAAGGGCGCATATAAATCCCGTCGTTGGCGATCGCTGAGATGGCTCCCATGAGCTGGATCGGCGTCACCGTCACTTCCTGGCCGATAGGTATAGCACCGATCGAGGTCTTGGACCAACGGCTCACCGGTTTTAATATCCCCGAGGCTTCCCCAGGCAGGTCAATACCTGTCTTGATGCCGAAACGGAAATGATGCGCGTAGTTATACATCCGCTGGGGCCCCAGGCGCTGGGCCACCTTGGTCGTCCCGATATTGCTTGACTGCTCAATGACCTGCTTGAAGGTGATCGTGCCAAGAGGCTCATGGTCGTGCAGGATATGATTGGCCACGCGGTAAGCGCCGTGCTCGCAATTGATCATGTCATTTTCCCTGACCACCCCTTCCTGCAGCGCCGCGGAGGCAGTGACTATTTTAAAGACTGATCCCGGTTCAAATGTAAAGACAATGGCGCGGTCGGTGCGCGATTCCGGCGTGCTTTTGGAGGCCTGTTCCAAATTATAGGTGGGACGGTTGGCAAAAGCCAGGATTTCTCCGGTCTTGGGGTCCATGACGATTATGCTCGCACCCTCGCAATGGTATTTTTGGTACATCCTATCCAGGGCCTTCTCGGCGATGTACTGGATCGTCTCATCAATGGTCAGCACAACGCTGAAGCCGTCGATCGGGGCGGTATAGCCTTTATCAAACATCAGCTCTCTTGAGTGGGCATCACGCAGGATGATCGCGTGGCCCGGCTGGCCTTTGAGGTATTTATCATAATCACGCTCCAGGCCGTCCAAACCGTTATTATCCAGGCCGGCAAATCCGATCAGATGCGAAGCCAGGGTCTGATTGGGGTAATAGCGTTTGCTCTCTTTGATATAGCCGATGCCGGGTAATTTATAGCCTTTGAGCTCAAGATAGATATCCTGAGGGACCTTGCGGGCGATCCAGACGAAATATTTGTCCTTGTCTAATTTGGCGCGGATCAGCTGGGGGTCCACTTTAAAGACTGCAGATAATTTCTCCACCACCTCATCCACATCATGCTCCTGGCGCATAGCCCGGGCATTGGCGTAAATAGAGTACACGGGCAGATTGATCGCCAACGCCTGCATATTGCGGTCATAGATCGTCCCCCGGCGGGGTTCCAGGACCATGGAATGCTCATGCTGGCGCTGGGCAAGATTGCTCAGGAATTGGGAACGGAAAATTTGGATAAAAACCAGGAACCCGATGGAGTAGGCAAAACCCGCGAATAAGAAAATGGACACCACTGCGAAACGGAGTGGATACTTGCGCAGAAACAATTTAACCCTCAGTTTAAGAAACTGTTATGAAGTTTTTCGGAATAAGCCACATACAATGTGGCTTATTCCCAGGCTTTGGCTTCCTGGGCGCCTAAGAATGAAAATAAATTCCAGAATGGGTTCGCGACCTTGGGCTTGGGGCTTACCAAACGCTGCATAGCTCCCGCCGGGGCCGCGACCGTCATGACCCGTTCGTTATCCATAAACTGCAAGCTGTTATCATGGTCTAAAAGCTGATTGCCTAAATTGTTGGCGGATCTAAGGGTCAGGATCTGGTGGGTCAGGGCTCCATTGCTGTCATTTAACTCATGGATGATCTTTTCCTTATCTTTGCCTTTATAAGACAGGTCGAAGATCTTCATTTGCATGTGGATATAAAGCAGGGCGATGATGGTGATAAAGGCGGCAACCTTAAGATAGACTTTTAAGCTCATCAAACCCTTTCAATAGCTCTCATTTTGGCGCTGCGGCTGCGAGGATTGGCCTCACATTCCTCATCAGAGGCGACCAATGGCCTTTTCGTCAAAATGATGCCTTCCTGCTCCAAGCCCAACGACTTAAATTTATTCTTCACCAGGCGGTCTTCCAGTGAATGAAACGAGATCACGCATAAGCGGCCGCCTTTTTTCAACGCCCTGAAACAAACCTCAAGCCCCAGCGACAACGCTTCCAATTCCTCATTGACCGCGATGCGAAGCGCCTGGAAGGTCCTGGTGGCCGGATGGATCCGCCCGCGGGTATAACCCTTGGGCAAGGCCCTCAAAACGATGTCCGCCAGGCTTTTGGTCGTCGTGATCTTTGCCCTCGAGCGCTGCATCACGATGGCCGCGGCAATGCGGCGGGCGAAGCGTTCTTCGCCAAATTCTGATATGATCCGCTCCAGCTGGGCCTCTTTGAGCGTGTTGACCAGATCCGCCGCCGAGATCCCCTCCGACTGAGGGTCCATCCTCATGTCCAAAGGGCCGTCGGCCCTGAAAGCGAAACCGCGCGATTCATCATCCAGCTGAAAACTCGATATTCCCAGGTCCAGCAATATACCGTCGACAACGCTAACTTTAAGGCCGGCCAAAAGTTTATCAAGCGAACTGAAATTTCCCTGTAACAAATCAATCTTTAAACTTAGAGAAATGAGCTTTTTTTTAGCCTGCCCTAAAGAAGCGCTGTCGCGATCGATCCCGATCAAATGCCCGTTGGGCCCCAAGACCTGGGCCATCAAATAGGCGTGTCCCGCCAAACCCAAGGTGCCGTCCACCGCTGTCCCGCCTTGCGGCAGGCGCAACAGCTCAAGGGCTTCTTTGGGCATGACGGAAATATGCCCCATCTTTAATCCACGTCCAGCATATGCTCCGCGGTCTTTTCAAAATCCCCGCTGGATTTGCTGAAAAATTCACGCCACAGGGCGGTTTCCCAAATTTCAATGCGGTTTGAGATGCCTATGACCACCGCGTCTTTTTTGATCCCCGCGAAATCCTTGAGGTACTGCGGGATGATGAAACGCCCCTGCTTGTCGGGCAATACCTCGACGGCACCGGAGAAGAACATGCGGTTGAAAGAACGCGCCTCGCCTTTGGTGAACGAAAGGTTCTTAAACCGCGCTTCCTGCAGGCGCCATTCGCCTTCCGCGAACATGAAAATACATTTATCAAGCCCGCGGGTGACAAAAAATTTATCAATGCCGTTTTCCCTGGCCACTTCGCGGAAACGCGCGGGCAGGATCAAACGGCCTTTGGTATCAATACCATGGCTGTATTCACCGTAAAACATAAGCTCCACTTCCCTCCACTTTGCTCCACTTAAAAGCAAGTATAGACCCCTGTCCGGGGCTTGTCAATATACAACTTAAACAAATCTTAACAATCTTTTACGCAGTATTACTTTCATTGAAGATGAACAATTACTATGTGTGAGGCACGTTAGAGAAACTATATAACAGACGAACTGTAAACCGAAGCAGATGGCAGAAATATTCCGTGCCGAATCACATAGTAATTGTTCATCTTAATGGAAGTATTTGCGGGCGAGGTACTCGTCCTTGCGGATCTGGGCGATCAGTTGCTGCGGGCCTGAAAATTTCTTTTCATTGCGGATCTTCTTTAAAAATTCCACTTCCAAACGTTTTCCATAAATGTTCTTTGAGAAATCAAGGATATGGACCTCGAGGAATAATTGGGCGATCTGTTTTTCAAATGAAGGCCTTGTGCCGATATTGGCGATGGCGGGATATTCCTTATTCCCCAGACGGGCCTTGACGATATATACGCCCTGCGCCGGGATGATATCCGCCTCGTAATCAATATTGGCCGTGGGAAAACCTAATGTCCTGCCGCGCATCCTGCCCTTGACCACTATCCCGCCGACCGACACGCCGCGCCCTAAAAAACGGGCCGCTTCTTTCAATTTTCCCGCCTGGACCAACTCGCGGATGCGCGTGCTGCTGATCACCACCCCGCCCAGTTTGAGGCTGGGCACGGCATGCATTTCAAAACCGTACGTTGAAGCCAGCTTTTGGAATAGCTCCGTGTTCCCGCTCCTGCCTTTGCCGAAACGGAAATTCTCGCCGACAAAAACAGCCCTTACGCCCAATTTTTTCACCAGTATTTCTTTGATGAATTGCTGGGCCGGGATCCTGGCGAAAGTACGGTTAAAAGGCACGACCAAAAGGGTATCAACCCCCAACTCTTTGAGGCGGCAGAAGCGCTCAGCCAGTGAAGTCAGATAACCCAATTTCAGATCAGGCCGAAGGACATGGGCCGGGTGAGGGTAAAATGTGATGACAACAGGCTTGGCGCCAAGGCGCTTGGCCGACTGAAGCATCTTGTTGATCAAATACCGATGCCCGCGATGCACGCCGTCAAAAATTCCGATGGCGATGCAGGTATTCTTCAAACGCAATTTAGAACTGCCAGTTAAGGATATGACTTTCATTAAGATTTTCCATTGTTACGGCCTTGGCGATATCAAAGGGCCCGACCCTGGTCCTTTCGATCTGTGAAATGCACGCCCCGCAGCCTAAAACCTCGCCCACATCCTCCGCCAATTGGCGCACATAGGTGCCTTTGGAACAGCTCATCAGGAATTCAACATCCGGCAGCTGGCAGCGCAGGACCTTTAACTCATCTATCCTGACGGGACGGGCCACACGCTCAACCTCTATCCCCTGACGGGCGATCTTATACAATCTCTCACCCTGATGCTTGACCGCGGAAACCATCGGGGGCTTTTGGTCGATATTACCGGTAAATTGAATGAAAACCTTCCTGATCGCTTCCTCATCAATGCCGTCATACGGCCTTTCAAGCAGGGTCTTGCCCTCGATATCCGCGGTGGTGGTTTTAAGGCCGAGCCGCAGCGTCGCCCGGTAGGTTTTATCAAACGCCACGAATTTATCAAAAAGCTTGGTTGAATTCCCCAGAAGAATGACCAAAACTCCGGTCGCCATCGGGTCAAGCGTGCCCGCGTGGCCCACCCGGCGCATTTTAAAGGTGCGGCGGACAAAGCCCACCACGTCGTGAGACGTGATGCCCGCGGGCTTATTGACGAGCAGGATGCCCTGGAATGAATTTTGAACGGCGGCCTGGAATTTCATAATGACTTTCGGATGGCGGAGCAAATAGTTCTTTGGGCCCGGGCCAGAGGTTCATATATTTTACAGCCGGCTGCTTTTTTATGCCCCCCGCCTTCAAATTGCTGGGCAAGGCGGGCGACATCAAAACTGTTCTGGCTGCGCAGATTGACCCTGACTTCCCTGGCGCTTATCTCTGTTAATATCACCACCACCTCGATGCCTTCGATCGAGCGCAGGAAATTAAACAGCTTTTCTTTCAGGTCAAAACTTTTGGAGAAACGCGCCGCTTCCTTCCTTGACAAGGACACGCAATAGATCCTGTTCCCGTCGGATAATTGGGCGCTGTGGATGACCTGTGTAAAGAGCTTCATGTCCCCCACCGGGATCCCGACATACAGGCGGTCATACATGCGTGCCGCCGAGAATTTGAACGCCATTAATTCACGGACGACCGCGTGGCTGTAAGAGGAAGTATTTTCATAACGGAAAGACCCGGTATCGGTCATGATCCCGGCGTACAGAAGAATAGCCAGATCCCTGTTGAGCGGAAACTTCGCCTCTTTGAAAAGGTCAAATATCATCTCACAGCTGGAAGAGGCACGGGGCCGCACCACATTGATACTGCCGAATTTATCATTGGTCACGTGGTGATCGATATTGACCAGGGGCTTGCCTGGCTGGATGAATTTTCTAACCCCTCCCGCGCGCTCCAGATCCCCGCAGTCGATCACGATCGCGGCATCATAATCCACCCGTTGCCTATCGCCTGCTTTTTTAAACCAGGAAGCGCGGGGCAGGAATTTAAGCCATGGGGGGCACGGGTCTTCGTTGAGTACCAGGGCCTTTTTGCCCAAACTTTTCAGGAAAATCGCCATGGACAGCGCGGATGACAGGGCGTCCGCGTCGGGATTATGGTGGGTTGTGACCAGAAAATTCTTGTGGCTGCGTATCGTCTTTAATACCGCGCTAAAATTCCCCATCTTTTTCCCCCTGGGCTGGTTTTAATTTCTTGATCTCTTCCAAAACCTTGTCAACATCAGCGGCGTGCTTGATCCCTTTGTCATAAATGAACTGGAATTCCGGCGTGTAACGCAAGTCTACGCGCTGGCTGATGAGCTTGCGGATATAACCCCTGCAGCTTTCAAAGCCCGCCTGCGCCGCCTTGATCTTTTCCTGGGTGTCCGCCAGCACGCTGAACCGGACCCTGGCGTGCTGAAGGTCCTTGCTGACATCAACATTGAGGATGGTGACAAAGGAAATCCTCGGGTCACGCACCTCGCCTAACAGGATAATATTGGCAAGTTCCCTTTTAATGGATGAATTGACTTTCTCAATACGCATAATAACCCCTGCTCCTTTGGTTTCGTCTACTAATATCTTGGAGGATCAGCATAGACTTTATAGGCATCCCATAATTTAATACATTTGACCGCTTCTTTAGAATTCGGCTCTTTGAGGATCTTATTAAAGTCTTTAAGATACCTCTGCGGCTTGATTGTATCAAGCACTTTAATTTTTATGGCGGCTTTTAAAAGATCCAGGGTTTTCGCCTCGATTTTAAGCCCAAGCCGGGCCTTGAACCGGGCCGCGCGCAAAATACGCGTCGCGTCATCCAAAAAACTTTTTTCATGCAGGACACGCAAGGTCCGGGACTTCAGGTCAGCCTGGCCGCCGAAAGGGTCAATGACCTTGCCCCAGGAATCGGGATTGATGGCGATGGCCATGGCATTGATCGTAAAATCACGGCGGAGAAGGTCCTCCTCTATGCCTGAAGGTTTAACCGACGGATAAGCGCCGCGGCGTACATAATATTCCTTGCGCGTGGTGGCAAAATCAACCAGGCGGCCGCCAGGCAACACGACGCTTGCCGTCATAAAAGCAGGGTAGCGCTTGAGCGAAGCGCCGGGGTGCTGTTTGGCCCAGGCTTCTGCCACGCGAATTCCGTTGCCTTCAACAGTGATGTCCAGATCAAGACCAGGTATCTCAAGCATCAGATCCCTGACCGGGCCGCCGACCAGATAGGCCGCGGCACCCTTTGCTTGCGCCAATTCCCCGATGGACCGCACCAGTCTCAACGTATCCCTATCTAAAAGAGATAAAATATCTTTCATAGTGTATGGCTGTTTGCCTAGTTCCTTGGATGGAACTGTTTATGCACGCTTTTTAACCGTTCCTTATCCACGTGCGTATAGATCTGTGTTGTCGAGATATCCGAATGCCCCAGCATTTCCTGGACAGACCGCAGGTCCGCCCCGTGCTCCAACAAATGGGTCGCGAAGGTATGGCGCAAGGTGTGGGGCTTGATCGTTTTCTTGATATTCGCCTTGCGCGCGTAAAACTTGATCACTGACCATAAGCTCTGGCGGCTGATCTTTTTCCCTAAACGGCTCAAAAATAAAACATCATTGGATTGTTTTTTCAATAACTGGGGACGCGCTTTGAGCAGGTATTTCTGCAAAGCCTCGCGCGCCTTGCTTCCCAAGGGGATGATCCTCTCCTTGCTGCCCTTGCCCACCGCCCGCACAAAACCAACGTCATAATTAATGCTGGTGGTCTTCAGGTCCGACAATTCCGACACCCGCAGGCCGCTGGCGTAAAAGATCTCCAGGATCGCCTGGTCCCTGACCTGCTGGGGCTTTTTGCCCCCTGCCGCGGTGATCATCGACTCAATTTCCTTTTGCGTCAGCACGGAAGGGATGCGCATCCATAATTTCGGCGTATCCACCAGCGTCGTAGGGTCTTCCTTGGCCAGATTCTCGCGCACCAAAAAGCGGTGGAACATTTTGACCGCCGCCAAATTCCGGCAGATGGACGTGGCAGACATCTCATGTTTCTTCAGATCAAACATGAAATTCGACACATGCTCACGGCTGACCCCGTTGCCGGTCTTGACGCCTTTTTGGGTAAGGTAATCGATGTACTTGGCCAGATCGCGCCGGTAGGCTAAAAGGGTGTTTTTAGCAAGGCCGCGCTCGACGGACAGGTAATTCATGAACTCGTCTATAAATTCTTTCATGTATTACTTTTGACGAAGTGACCCTGGATCCTGTCGGCGCGCAGATGGTCGCGCAAGAACCGGTCAAAGCCGCGCAGATCAGCCTGGATACGCGATAAATTTCGCGTTTGCCAGGCATCATCGCAAGAAGAGCTGTAATAATCCAAAAATCCCGCCAGCTTGACCAGGTTTGCCTGAGTGGGAGGATCGACTAATTTCTCCATCCGTGAAATGTGAGTGGTTACCTGGGTAATAATGTAATGGGTGTATTTGCCGTTACCTCTATCATCTATGGCGGTCCACAGATCATGGTACCAGGCCTTGATCAGGTCATAATTTTCTTTATAATTCTTCTCCGGGTCCATTTGTGGCGTCGGGTATTCTTCAGGCACAAGGACAGGAACAAAGGCCTGGTCCACCTGCCCCTGCTTTTTTTTACGGGTGAATTTTTGACGCAGGGTATCGCAAGAGCTTAACGAAAAGCTCATGACAACAATACCCGCAATGAGAAGAACTGCCCTCTTTTGCGATATGAAATTAACCATTCAGCATCTCCTCAAATTCTTTTTGGTTTATTATTTTAACACCTAACTGACCGGCCCTGTACAGCTTTGCCGCACCGGGCTTTTCCCCGATCACCAGATAATCCAGGCCTTTACTGACGGAGCTGATAACCTTGCCGCCCTGATCCTGCACCTTTTGCCCGGCTTCTTCGCGGGTGATCCCGGCCAATTCACCGGTAAAAACGAATTTCCTGCCTTCCAGGCGAAGGCCTGTCGCCTGCTTTTTGGGTTCTGACAGGTCCAGTCCCGCGTCCTTGAATTTGGCTATCAGGCTTTTGACCTGGGGCTGTTTAAAATAATCAACGACCGACTCAGCCATCACGGGCCCTACCTCATCAATGGCCTGAAGCTCAAGGGCCGAAGCATTAATAATAGCATTTAAAGACCCAAAATGCCCAGCTAAATTTGCAGCAGCTTTAGTGCCTATATTGGCAATGCCGATGCCGTACAAAAACTTGGATAAGGGCCTGGTTTTGCTGTTGGCGAGCGCTTTTAACAAATTATCCGCCTTTTTATCCTTGAATAAGTCCAACTGCAATAACTGCTCTTTTTTAAGGGAATAGATGTCAGCCAGGTCACGGGCCAGGCCTTTTTCCAAAAGCTGAAGAACGGCAGAAACGCCCAGGCCTTCAATGTCCATTGCCCCTCTGGAGGCAAAATGGACCAGGAGCCGCTCCAGCTGTTTGGGGCAGGAAGGGTTCAAACAGCGATAGGCCACATCATCTTCTTTTTCCTTCTGGATCTTCCCGTTACAGGACGGACAAACCCTGGGGATGACAAATTCACCCTTGGAATGTTTCTCAAGGACCTTGACGATCTTGGGGATGACGTCCCCCGCGCGTTCCAGCAATACCCTGTCCCCGGCATTGACGCCCAAACGTTTGATCTCATCGAAATTATGCAGGGTTGCCCTTGAGATCATGACCCCGGCGCAGGCAACGGGCTCCAATTCCGCGACCGGCGTTAAAACGCCGGTACGGCCGACCTGGACGATGATCTCCTTGATGACTGTTGTCGCCTGATACGCGGGGAATTTATAAGCCACGGCCCAGCGGGGGCTTTTGAGGGTTACACCCAATTGCGCCTGCTGTTTAAAATCATCGACCTTGATGACAACGCCATCAACATCATATTTGATCTGGTCGCGCTCCAAAGCGCTTTTTTGACAAAAAGCAATCACCTCTTCGAAAGAATGGCAAAGCTTATTGTGGGAATTGACGGCAAAACCGAAGCTTTTGATCTGTTCCAGGAATTCCCACTGGGTCGTTATTGTGCTGTTGCGGGCCATCTGGCCTGACGAATGGGCAAAGAATCTCAGGCGCCTTTTTTTGGCAATGCTTGAATCCAGTAATTTCAGGGCGCCGGCCGCGGCGTTACGCGGGTTGGCGAAGGTGACCTCGCCTTTTTCCTTGCGCTGTTCGTTAAGCTCATTGAAATTCTTTTTTTCCATATAAACCTCCCCGCGCACTTCCAGGGAAGCCGGAGCCTTGCCTTCGAGCACCAGGGGGATATCCTGGATCGTTTTGGCGTTATGGATCACATCCTCGCCTGTTTCCCCATCCCCTCTTGTTGCCGCGAGGTCAAGCTGGCCATTCTTGTAGGTCAGGGCACAGCTTAGGCCGTCGATCTTTAATTCCGCGACCAGGGAAGGTTTGAGGCCGTTCAATCCTTTAACGACGCGCTCATACCATTGTTTTAATTCATCCATGGAATAGGTATTATCCAAAGACAACATGGGCATCCTGTGTTTGATGGTGGGCAAGCTTCCCTGGACCTTGGCACCCACCCGCTGGGTGGGAGAAGACGGGGATCTAAGCGCGGGGAACTCATTTTCCAGATCAAAGAGTTTTTTGATCAGGAGGTCATATTCCTCATCGGCGATAACGGGGTCATTGAGCGTATAATACTGATGGTTATGCCGGTTGATCTCATGCGTTAAGGACTGAATCTCTTTTTTAGCCTGGGCCTGGTTCATAATACAGAAAAACCTGTAAATTCCTCTTTTGAATTAAGCCATTCAATTTGAGTATCGCGCAAAAATCCGCCAAATTGTGCTTTTAATCTTGATATAAGCTCTTCGATCGAAGCGCGTGGGCCTACGGCAACGGCCTCTACCCTGCCGTCGGGAAGGTTTTTGACCCAGCCGGTGAGCGTCAATTCCTGGGCAAAGGATAAGGTGGTGTAGCGGAAGCCGACACCCTGAACAGTGCCGCTGAAGTGGATATGGGCTTGAACCATAAGGTGGACGATGTTTTAAAATGGTCGGGAAGGCGGGATTCGAACCCACGACCTCTTCGTCCCGAACGAAGCGCGCTAGCCAACTGCGCTACTTCCCGATGCTGCCAAAACATTAAAAGATCATCTATTACGAAAGCATCGGGAGATGTGCAAACTACCTAAATTTAAAAATCTAGAGAAGTTTGCCTTCCCGAATACCTCTTAATATCAATTAAGGGCGCTATTTTATCAGCCGAAAGACTAAAGGTCAACAACCATACTGTTTGCTATTTAACTTTAAGCTGTCCTGAATTATTTAAATAACCGCTAACCCTGCCATTTGAATTAAAAGATACAACATCCTGTCCATAACTCCACATATTATCTGAGATCGAGCTGGGAGCCCCTTCAACCAACCTGACATAATCTTTCGTAGAACCAATTGAAAAAGTTTGTTGAGACCGTTTGAGCTGATCTGATGGAATAATATTTTGCGGCTTTATATGGGATCCCTGGACAGGATCAAAATATGTCCAATCAAAAACCTCATCGTTGACGATCTCGATCTTCAGTGAAGAATGATCATATGTCCAATAACTGATCTGCGGATCATCATTATTTTCCTTCGGTTCCCCATAAAGAGTTTTAACTGTAAATCTGCTCATTCCTTTTAATAATTTTACAGTCACCCTGTTTGGATCGCCTAAGCTGTATTTTTTCGTTAATTCGGTATCTTGTAAAACAACTCTACCCATATTCTCTTTTGTATTAACTTCCCACCACCATCCTTTTTCGGCAGGATCTTTTGAGTGCCTAAAAGTGTAGCTTACTACATAAGCACCATTCTTTTCAGCTTTCCGTGATTTCCAGCCTATTATTGTGATATCCCCCTTCTGCGATGAGGCGACCCATTTGCCTGGGTCATTCATGTCATAATTATCTGAATCCGCGTCTTTCTGTAATTCTTCTTTTACAAGGTCGATCGGGTTCTTTCCAAACAACCCCCATTGAGCATAGGCAGGCATATTAAAACTCAAACAAAAAAATAAAAAACCAGCCAATGTGCGGACTATTGGCTGGCTAATTGAGATCTTAAAAGATGCCATATTTAATAGTAAATGGCTGCAGGCGATTGATCGCTCTCTTTACCCTTCAAATAATCAAATTGAACGCCTTTTGTCGCGCCCTCTTGAATGATGCGCTCAGTCTCGACTGTTTCAATGATCTTTCCATTCGCGTCTTTTTTCACCTGGACTTCTTTGGTAACCAGGGTCCTAACACAACCGGCCAGCGCCAGACATATTAATACGACAAAAAATCTTTTCATAAATCTCCTCGAATTTGACGGTCTTTTACCAAACTAATGGAACGAGCCTGTATCGGGTTTTTTGACAATACTCATTATACCCTGAAAGGCCCTGGGACAGGAACTTTTCTTCATCAAGAAGACGCAAGACTATAAAGAATGTTATAAACACAAAAGGAAGCATCCCCCACCATGATCCCAGCGCCATGGGAGTTCCCAGAAGCAATACAATCCCTCCCAAATACATAGGATGCCGGATAATCGCATACAGCCCGGTTGAAATAACTTTATGATCGGAACTTACCTCAATAGTGGAAGCTGCAAATGTATTTTCCTTGAGCACAAAGAAAATAATAAGATATCCAATAGCTACAAAAACATCGCCCAAAATCACCATTGAAAATGGAACATTCGACCACAGGAAACGATGATCAAGTGAAGATACAACAAAAAGGACCAAATATGTGATGTAAATAAGAAACTGTATCTTTCTTTGACTATCTTCCTTTTCTATCCTGTTCAATCTGCGTGATAGAAGCTTTGAATCATGCGTATACAAATAAATGACTATCAGCCCGGTTGAAATACTAAAGATAAGCAAATATACCCATGCCTGCCAAAAATCAAAAGTCCATGCCGGGGCAAAAAGCATGAATCCTAAACCAATAATAAGCTGTATAGATCCAATAAAAGTTTTTTTGATCAGGTCATTCATGCGTTTTATTACATAAAATAAGGAGCGGCATACGGAGCGGCTGCCACACCCACACTGACAGCAGTACTTACAGCAGAACCAAGCAGATCGAGGGGTAATTCCAGCAAACCACAACCTGTTTGGGTTATGCATACCATGACCAAGAAGAGCAAATTAAGGAAAGCCATCATGATGGACCTTAGACCAGTTCTTTCAATGCTTTAAACCGGGCTTTAAACCGCAGTAATTCAGGCATCAATTCCTTTTCAACATCAAATGGCTTATCGCTGGATTGAAAAATGGACTGATATTTATAGGCCATGGCTTCAAAGAAGATCTTTGTATAACTGTCCTTGTTCGAGACCAGCCCCATCCCGTAAGCCAAAAGGAAATCATCATGCCCAAACACCCGCCATTGCAGGATATGGACAAGTTCATGAAAGAACAGGGCTTCCGCGTTCTCAAACTTTTTTTCAATGAATATGGTGTCCCGCAGTGCCGCTCCGGCCGTCGCCACCATCTCGAGATGGCTTGTTTTCATGAATCCCAAATCCGCAAAAGGGATCTGGGGCATTTTATCCAGCAGAACGATCCTGGTGTTTTCAAGGATCTCTCCTGAAAAATATTCCGGCAGTCGGGGAAAGTGAAATCCTGATAACGGCTTTGCGATGGAAGAATACTGAGCAAAAAGCTCATCGATCCACTGATTCGCCTTGGGAAGATAAGGCTTCAGGAATTCAATGATCTGTGTTTTTTCGGGTGTGATATTCAAGCCAGTATTTTATCAACGCCTTGGGATAAGGTCAATTCAATTAGCGATTAATCCATATAAAAACGCATTCAAATCCTTTACCGGCCTGATCTGGATAATGACCGGCTCAAACCCTGCCGCGTTTTGCACCCGCGAAAGCCATAGCCCCTGTTCCAGCGGTACGGTGAACGGATTTGAATCCGAATAAGTCTGCAGGTCTATCAAAGCAGGGTCAAGGTTGATACCCCCGGGACTGGAGACCATGGCCCTGTCAAAATAATGATCCAGGTCAATTTTCAAATGATCCTGGATGAGCTCAGCAACGCCTAACTCCTTTAACAAGATCATCGGGTCGATCCGGGAACGCTTTTCAAGGACGATCTTGCGGATGCTGTTTAATTGCTTGATGATGACGACATCCTTGAGGAATTTGTCCCTTTCATACAGGCGTTTGGCGATATAATCCTTGACGACATGCCGGATAACCTCCTCGTCGTTGAATGTCAGGGACAGGCCTAATTCGCACTGCAGGCGGATAACACGCATGACCGTCCCGATAGACACATCATTGACATTGCCGATAAAACGGATCATGCCCTGGCTTAGATCATCAATGGCTTCGACATGTCCGTACAACTGGCCATTCACATCAATGGCCATGCGCAAGATCGAAGGGCCTGAAGTAGAAGAGAAAAAACTCAATGAGTTACTGTCAACCAGAGCCCTTTTCATGTAAACCGGACGGCCTTCCGCGTCTGTTTTCTCATAAGGCCCGGAATACTGCACCTCGCGCCCATGCCAAAGGACATGCTTGTTGGGATTGAAAAAATCCTCCACCGGCACGCCAAACAACCGGGCCAGCGCTTCCAGGCGCTGGTGGATATACACGATGATCTTTTTGTTCACCTGAGACTTTTGGGGCATGAACTGGAGATATTCCTCGTTGGTCAGCGGTACGGCGATGGTTATGTCAAAATCCGCTGACGGCCTTCCCAAAAGCGCGTCCCTCACCCCGCCGCCAAAGACAACGACATCTTCAAAATGATTGTCCTTGAGCCACTTCATAAAATCCCTGAATACCTGGTCATCGACTTCAGATATCTCGATCCTCTTGGTCCGCCGGTTCTCGATCGACCTTCTTTTGATGACGGCAATGACCTTCATTATCCTTTTTTTGACGAAATTGGGGATGATCTCGGTTTTTTTGAGCTTGAAGTGCTGGGTCGTCACATTGTCTTCCTCCGAGATCCTCGTGTAGGCTACCATGGAAGAATGGTCATCATAGATATAAAAGATCTCCTGTTCGGGGAGTCCTTTGGCGATGCGCAGCAATTCTGAAATATCCTCTTCCCTTCCGATCTTCTCCAGGATATCCAGGGCCCTTAAGGCAATACGGGTATCCGGATCCTTCACGGCGGCCATCAGCACTTCATTGGCCCGGCTGTCATTGATCCGTTCGGCGGCCTCGACCGAGGCAAGGCGCACAAAACGCTCCGGACTATTCACGAATTTCAAAAAGATCCTTAAGTACCTTAACTTATCCGGCCTTTCGGACAAATATCTTATGGCCCATGCCGCATCGCCCGGCTCATAGGTCTCGATCCTTCTTTCCAGCACATCGAGCACATCAGAGCCATTCTCGTCTATGATATCAGCGATGAAATAACTCAGCATCCCCCTTCCCGCATCCTGCCAGGCCTCGCCGTAGGAATTATCGGCATTCATCGCCAGATCCACCTCTTCCCTGATGAGCCTTTGGCCTGCCTGCCTGAAAACATCCGCCGCGTTTTCGGTATACGCAATGTCCGATTTGAAAACAATGCCGCCTGAAAAATATTTTCTTGGGGTGAGCTGCTGGGTGACAGGGCTTATCTCTTCTTTAACATAGTTGTAAACCCCCTGCCTGAAAGCTTTCAAATAGGCCTGATAGATGCCCTCAACATTATCTTTGACGCCGGAAGCATACCCAAGGCCCGAGATCTTGTTTTGATCGGCATAGACGCGGGATAAAATGCTGTCTTTTATCTTTTTCTTGTACCAGTCCGCCAGGATCAGGGAATTATAGACCTGACGCAGTTGGGCGAAATTCCTGTTTTCATTGACCTCCCTGGTCAGTTGGGGAATAACGATCTCGCGGATGATTTGGGAGCCAAGGGTGCTGATGTCATTCTTGTTCTGGATTCCCGCTTCCGCAGGAATGACACTGTGGGAAAGTACCAAATAGTCCTGCTCAAGCATGACCTTGAGCCTTCCCTGAACCACATACGCCGTGCCGGCTTTGGCATTCTCATACACCAGCGCCTTGTCAGGGACGATCCATACCTTGTTAAAAGTTTTGACCGGGATATCCGTTGTCCCGTATTTCTTTTCCGCTTCCTCATAGACCCGTTGCCAGAATTTTTTGCCGATCTGTTTTTCAGGGTAGATCAGGCTCGCCGTTATCTGCTTGAGCACATAGTCTTCAGCCAGCAGGTCACGTCCCATTTGAGTAAGGCCGAAAGAACCGGGAATGATGCGGTCTTTTTCATACGGTGAGAGATTGACCCACAAGTCTTTTCCGGGTATGGTCAGGCCCGCGAGAAAATACTTTAAAAGTTTGCGTGACTCATCCGTGATCTCTTTATTGCTTACAGTCCTGTCGCCCTGATCAAGGATAAAATCAAACCTGAATGGCTTGTCATAATGGACTTTAATGCCTTTGAGAACCAATGGATTGAATGGAGGGCTTAAACTGACCATGCTCCCGGGAGCGGGCAAGCGGAATTCCTGGGCCTGGGCCACGGGTATTGGGCCCAATGAATTAGCCAAAAAAGCGGTCAACAGCGCTATTTGAAGGCAGGGGGATTTCATATCTATAAGTATGCACTATAGATAATCTAAAAACAAACTCAGAGCTCTTTTATCCCGAAACCAATTTCCGCTTCGGCCACCAGTTTTTCACCGACGATGGCCAGGCATTTGACGAATCCCGCCCTGGGCAATAATTTAACTGAAGTCACTTCAATGACAAGCTGATCGCCGGGGATGACCGGATGATGGAACCGGGCTTCTGTCTTGGCCAAATAATAGATCAGGTCCTTGCCCTGCAGATTCTTGCTGAAATAAAAATAAATGCTGCCGGCCTGCGCCATGGCCTCGATGATCAAAACCCCGGGCATCACCTGTTCATTGGGGAAATGGCCCCGGAAATACTGCTCATTGACCGACACGTTCTTGATGGCAACAAGTTTTTCGTTGGGCTTGCATTCAAGGACGCGGTCTATCATCAAAAATGGAAAGCGGTGCGGGATGATCTTCTGGATCTCGCCGATTTCAAGTATCATAGGCTGTACCCCTTTTTCTCAAAAAGATATTTGGCCAATATATCTGTTTCAATATTAACGCAATCGCCCACTTTTTTAAAGCCCAAAGTCGTGACTTTGAGCGTATAAGGGATCAGATAAACTTCAACAAAACCACTGCCTACCCTGCCTAACGTCAGGCTGATGCCGTCAACGGTGATGGAACCTTTGGGCACAAAATATTTTTGGTTCGCCTTTGAAACGCCCAGGCGCAGCGCGACCCAGTTTTTCTGCTTTTCAATGTGCTTGATGACCGCCACTTCATCCACATGGCCGGTCACAAAATGGCCGCCTAAACGGCTGCCGGCCAGCAAGGCCAGTTCCAGATTTACCCTGCCTCCGACCTCCAGTGACCGCAAGGATGTCTTCTCGATGGTTTCCTTCATCAGGTCAAAACTGACGACCGCGCCCTTTTTAGCGACCGCTGTCAGGCAAGCCCCGCTGACGGACACGCTGTCGCCTGTTTTGATCTTTTTGGCCAATGGGCCCGCGTCAATGCCCAGGACCAAAAGGTTCTTTTGGGCGCCTATCTTCCTGACGATACCCATGCGTTCTATGATTCCGGTAAACATAATTGAGATCCTTCGCTTCGCTCAGGATGACGGATGACGGGGATAACCCTGGATCAGGATATCTTCGCCTATTTTATCAACACTCATCGATTTGAGGGTAACCAAATCTTTCAGGGACCAGGACTTAAGGCCGCGCAGGCTTTGCAGGCCCTCCCCCATGAACTTCGGCGCGGTGTATATCATCATTTTATTAACCAAACCGCGCTGCAGCGCCTCTCCCACCACGGCCCCGCCGCCTTCGATGAGCACGCTTGTTATCTCTTTCCCGCCCAAATAATCCAGGACCCAATTCAAATCAATTTTGCCGCGATAAAGAGGGGCGTTCCTGGCGGTGAACACAAAAATATCCTCCTCCCTGGCGCCTTGCCGTAATTTGGCGCGGGCCGGCATTTTGCCATGAGTATCCAAAATGATCTTTTTAACGCGTTTTGCCGGAAGCGTCCTTAATCGCGGATCGTCTTTAAGCACCGTATTGATGCCGACCATGATGGCATCAAAGCCATACCTTAAACGGTGCGCGTAATCGCGCGCGAAGCTTGAGGTGATCCATTTGGACCCGCCGTCAGGGGCGGCGATCTTCCCGTCGATCGTTTGGGCGATCTTGGCGGTGACGAAAGGCCTGCCTGTCGTGATCCAGTGATTGAATGCTTCGTTCATATGCGCTATTTCGTCAGCCAGAAGTCCCTGTTCGGTCTCAATGCCATGGCGCTTTAAAAATTTCAGTGATCTGCCGTTATTCAATTTATTGGGATCAAGCGCTCCCGCCACGACCTTTTTGATGCCCGCCTTCACAATGGCTTGCGTGCAAGGCGGCGTGCGCCCGGTATGGCCGCAGGGTTCAAGGGTCACATACAGGGTGGCGCCCTTCGCCTTGACTCCCGCTTTTTTCAACGCGTCAATTTCCGCGTGGTCATTGCCGCAGGAATGATGATAACCTTCAGCGATTATTTTTCCGGATTTGACGATCAGCGCGCCCACCATGGGATTGGGCGATGTTTTGCCCCAGCCCTTTAAGGCAAGTTCCCAGGCGCGGTTCATGTAGATAAAGTCTTTGTTCATTTTTCTTTGGCCATGCGCAGCTGTTCAACCACCTCTACGGGCACGGTCCTTTTGCCGATATAGGTATAGGATTTGGCGCTGCCATGGGCATCTGAGCCGCCGGTGGCGATCAGACCGTTTTTTTGGGCTATGCGCTCATAAAACTGGGTCACGGTGTTGATACAATTTGGATAATAGACTTCCAGGCCCTTGAGGCCGGCCGCGGTGAAACGGGGGATCAATTCATCTTTTTGGGTCAGCATCGGATGGGCCATCACAGCCACCCCGCCGCAGTTGCGGATCAAATCAATGGCTTCAAAAGGCGTCTGTTTGTATTTGGGCGCCCAGCCCGGACATCCGGGGCCTAAGTATTTTTCAAAAGCCGCCTTGAAATGGGGGACCCACCCTTTCTGCTGAAGCACGATCGCCAGATGGGCCCTGCCCACGGCCCTTGAATGTGTCAGGGCCGCGACTTCCTCGAATTCGATATTATCAACACCGACGGCCTTGAGGTTCATGATCATCTTTTTCATGCGCTCGACACGCGCGTCCAAAAAGAGGTCGATCTTGTCGAACAAGGGGCCCTTCTGATGGTCGATGAAATAACCCAGGATGTGGATATCGCAATTTTCGTATTCGGAGGATAATTCAATGCCCGGGACGATCTCAAGGGCATGGGGCTTCGCGGCTTCTATGGTAGGCGCCACACCCTCGACGATATCATGGTCGGTGATGGCGATACTGGAAAGCCCCGCCTTGAGCGCTTCATCAACCACTTCCTGCGGGGATGAAGTGCTGTCGGAATAATAAGTATGGATGTGCAGGTCCGCGTTGCCGGGCATGATTAATTTTGCGGTTCGACGATCTCTTTTTTATGGATCTTGTCAAGGATACCGTTGACAAACTTGCTTGATTCCAGATCGCCGTACTTTTTGGCCAATTCCACCGCCTCATTGATGGCCACCTTGGGAGGTATATCCTTGGTGTGCTGTAATTCGAACAAGCCGATGCGCATGACATTACGGTCGATGATGGCCATGCGTTTGATCTGCCAGTTGGTGGCATAATCAGAGATCTTATTGTCGATACCCGCGATATTCCCGGCGACGCCTTTGGACAGTAAATTGGCGTAGGTGATGATCTCCTGGTCCTTGGTCTCCTCAGCCTTCCAGTAGGATTCAACCACCGCGTCCATGGGCCGCTTGGTGATATCAAACTGATAGAGGATCTTTAAGGCGTGTTCGCGGGCAAGTGTGCGGCGTCTCATATTTTCTTTAAAAGAGCGATCATCTCCAAAGCATCGATGGCGGCTTCGCGGCCTTTATTGATGCCGCCTTTTCCCCCGGCGCGCGCCTGGGCCTGGCCTACGGTTTCCGTTGTTAAAACACCCATGATGACGGGCTTAAGGGACGTTAAAGAGGCCTGCATGATGCCGCGGGCACACTCATTGGCCACCACTTCAAAATGATAGGTTTCTCCCCTGATGACAGCGCCCAGGCAAATGACGGCGTCAATGTTCTTTCTTTGGGCAAGCTTCAGGGCCGCGACGGGGACCTCGAAAGAGCCGGGCACCCATACGGTCGTGATCTGGTTGTCTTTCAAACCCTGATGCCGCAATTCCGTTAAACAGGCGCTCAACAGTTTCTTGGTAATAAAATCATTGAAACTTGAAGCTACGATAGCGATGCGAGCCATAGGGCTTTACAGGATGTGGCCTAATTTATCCTTCTTGGTCTTCAAATAATTTTCATTAATGGGGTTATGCGGTATCTTGATCGGCACCCGTTCGATAACGGACAAGCCGTAGCCTTCAAGCCCGACGATCTTGCGCGGGTTATTCGTCAACAGGCGGATCTGCTTGACGCCCAGATCAACGAGGATCTGTGCCCCGATGCCGTAATCACGCAGGTCAGCGGCAAATCCCAATGCCTGATTGGCTTCGACGGTATCCATGCCGTCATCCTGCAGATTATAGGCCTTGAGCTTGTTGACCAGGCCAATGCCCCGGCCTTCATGCTGGCGGATATAAAGCACAACGCCCTCGCCTTTTTCATTGATCATCTTCATGGCGGCTTTCAGCTGGCTGTTGCAGTCGCAGCGCAGGGACCCGAACACGTCCCCTGTCAGACATTCCGACTGCGCGCGGACCAGGATCGGCTTGGAGCTGTCGATCTTGCCCTTGACCATGGCGATATGAACGACACTGTCCACCAATGATTCGTACGCCACCATCTTGAATTCGCCGAATTCCGTCGGCAATACCGCTTCTTCGACACGCTGGACCAGTTTTTCGGTCTTGCGGCGGTGCTCGATGAGGCTGTCAATGGTGCATATCTTGATCTTGTGCTTCTGGGCGAATTTAATGAGGTCCTGCGTGCGGGCCATGGTGCCGTCATCGTTCATGATCTCGCAGATGACACCGGCCGGATAGAGATTGGACAAATGCATCAGGTCAACGGAAGCTTCGGTGTGACCCGCGCGCACCAGCACCCCTCCGCGACGGGCGCGTAAAGGGAACAAATGCCCCGGTGTGACCAGGTCGCTCGGGGCCGATTTGGGGTCGATCAGGACATTCACTGTTTTAGCGCGGTCAGCGGCTGAGATACCGGTGGTGACGCCATAAGCCGCGTCCACGGAAACGGTCCAGGCCGTATTGCAGCGCTGATGCTTGGAATTCGTATCTTCCTTCATCGGGTGCAGATCAAGGTCATTAAGCCGGCTGTCTTCCATCGGCACGCAAATAAGCCCGCGCGCTTCCCTGGCCATGAAGTTGATGGCATCCGCGTTGATAAATTGAGCGGCAATGAGGACATCCCCTTCATTTTCACGGCCTTCATCATCCATGACAATGACCATGCGCCCGGCTTTTAAGTCTTCAATAATTTCCCCGATAGAATTAAACATGTTTTTTCTCCAATTTAAAAGTATTTGCAGAGTATAGGACAGAAAATAGGCCTTGTCAATTTATTTCCCCGTCCCTATAATGGATCATAATATTTCTAACTCCAATATTCCTAATAGTATGCGTCTTGAAGAAAAAATCCTGAAAAAATTCACCAAAGCCGGGCAAAACCTTGCCATTGCCGAGTCCTGCACAGGGGGGCTGATCGGGAACCGGCTGACCGATATCCCAGGCGCGTCAGCCTATTTCTTTCTGGGAATTGCCGCATATGATAACGCGGCTAAAACCAGAATACTGGGGGTCTCCCCTTCCCTGATCAAAAAACATGGCGCTGTCAGCGCTCAAACAGCCAGCGCCATGGCCATAGGTGTCCGTAAACTGCTCAAAACCAGCGTTGGCCTCAGCGTAACAGGCATTGCCGGCCCCGGAGGCGCAACCATTGGCAAACCCGTAGGCCTGGTTTATATCGCGCTAAGCAATCCCGCCAGGACCATCGTCAAAAAATTCCTCTTTAAAGGAAGCCGCGTTGACATCAAAAAACAAGCCGCCGATACAGCCCTAAAAATGCTGGCTAAGTGAAGCCAATCAGGTATAATGACCCCTTATGAGCTTTGCCCATCGCCTACAACGTTCCTTTAAACCGCGCTTTGCCGTCATCTACCCTTTTGGGTTCTTTGTCATGTTTTTCTGTACCCTGAGCGATGAATCACTCAAGGCAGGCATCGGCTATATCATCGCGGGCATCGTTATCCGCATGTGGTCTAACGGTTATGCCATCAAAAATGATAAATTGACCACGTCCGGACCTTATGCCTTTGTCCGCAATCCGCTTTACCTGGGCACCTTCCTCATCGCCATAGGCTTTGTATTGACATTAAAAAGCGATCCTCAATATATCGAATGGATCGCGGGCGGGATATTCCTCCTGGCTTTATGCCTGATGTATTTCCGTACCATCAAAGGGGAACAAGGCATGCTGCTGGCCAAATTCAAGGATGCGTTCAGCGATTATTGCAAACACGTGCCAGCCATGATCCCAACACTAATACCCTATACCAAAGGTGAAAAATGGCCTTTTAGCTTAAAAAGGCTTTTCAACAGCAAGGAACACAAAGCCGTATTCTGGGTCTATATCCTGCTCGTTGTCTTTCACCTTAAAACACGCATCCTCATCGAGCACAAAGGGCTTTCGGATAAATCCTTAAGCCTGGTCACCATCGCTATTTTTCTCATCATCCTCGATATTGCCTACGAGTTCAATAAGAAGAAGTAGGTTCGGCAAGACCAACCAACGGCCATATACTTTCTACCGGGGTCATTTTAAGCACCACGGGCGTTAAACTGTCAATGCCTTCGCGCCTGACCTGTTCGATCAAGGCAGGGTCGATAATCATCTCAACCCCCTTACCATCCCTGCTGACCTTCCATTGCATGCCTCTGGATGTGTTTAAGTCGATACCGCCGCGGGTAAAAGGAGCCTTGGCCAAAGCCGCCTGATCCACCACCGCGAGGGTCCTTTGCGCTCCCCTGCCAGTGCCGGACAAAACAATGACCCTTCCGTCCTGGCCTGTAAACACATAGGCATTTGTCGCGGACACCTTGATTTGGTTGCCGGCACTTAGCGGTTCTATTTCCTGGTTCAGATCGGTATCATCAAGGACCATGTCCCCGGGCTTCAATGAAATTTCTTCGATCGGATAGAAGCCTGTATAAATAGGAAGGTCCGTGAACCTTTCCGGACGGAAATCCCCCTCATCTATATTCTCCAGGAATATTTCCGCGGTGTCACGGGCCGTCATCGCCGCGTCCTCTACCTGGGCCTGTATAAAATTATCATTGGAAATCCTGACTCTCTGTGTTTCAATTCCCCGGCTTTCGTCGATCTTAAATCCGTCGCTCCATACCCCGCCAATATCTGATACCCGTATCCTTGCCTTTTGATCCAAGCCGTTTTCTTTATAAGTTATATCAACGAATTTTATATATTTAAAAGCCCCCCTTTGCTCATCGTTGAACATTTGACCATAATTATCATAAACCCTGGCTGATACGGCCGTCATCGCCGCGTCAGCTTCCTGTGCCTGCGCGAATTCATCCTTATGGATGACAACTATTCCCTGGCCTACCCTGACCACTCCGGCAGGCCCCACCTCATAACCGCTGATCCAATCATCGCCTACATTGGAAACCATCACTTCCTTTGAGGCGGCAGAATCCGTGGTCCTGATATAAAAGTACTTCTTTGTCTCAAAGGCTCCCTGTTCCGCGGCTTCATAAAGCTGCTGATAATTATCATAATGCATGGGAAGCCCCAGGTAATCATGCAAGGCCCTGATGAACTGATCGCTGGTCTTGCGAAGGCTTTCATCGAAGGTGTCATCGGGGAAATAACTTGATATCCGCCGGAACGATCCTGCATTTTCCGCGGCGATATCATCCACCATCGGTTTGGTATTGCTATCAAATTCATTCTGGCGGTCCGCGACCGTCTTGGGATTATCGTCAGGCCTTGGGGAAAGGCCTTGTCTTAACCTGTCCTCGGTCCGTTTTTCGGCGCGCGCGAAGGTAGCTTCCCTGGGAAGATTGATATCAAGGAAGAAATCGATCGTCAGTGGTTTTCCCCTTAACAGGATCTTTCCTTCCTGGATCGCGTTCCACTGGCTTAAATTACGCGGAAAACCGTTAAAGAAAATATGACGGGCGTTGGCGATCCCGGGCTCTTCAAAGATCCTGTTGATGATGCGGTACATTTTCTCATCCCTGACCAATCTGCCGCTTTCCATATCAGCCCTGTCCTGGTCGTCCAACAGCTGTGTGTACGCGCCGTATTTTTCCTCATCGCTTTTCCTGAGGTCCGCCTGTTGTTCCGTATATTTATTCTTCACCAGGCGGATTATTCCGGCGACATATTCTCCCGTGGATACCGTGACGATCTGGTTTCCCCCAGGTAAAAGTTTGTTGAGCTTTTCAATAACGATGGGCATCAGGGTGTCCTTGCCCGCCGTCGGCCGGCCAAAAGCCGTGAAATTCCCTACCTTCTCATCGAACGCCTGGGCTAATTCCGGGGTGATCTCAAAGCCGGTGACCGGCTGGGCGATCATAGCCGCATCGTGCACTCGGATATACTGGTCGGCTTGCGTCAAAAGCCCGCTTACCAGCGACCAGGATTTTGTCAGGCTCGCGTGCGCCTTTAAAAACTCCCTTAAGGTATTCACCGGCGGGTTATTGATCGCGTATAATCTGTCCAGGGCCAATGAGACGATGGCCTGCCTTTCCTTCGGGTTGTTCTTTTCGGCGGCCTGGCGGAGCAATCTGTTGGCCTCCTTCAAGGCGTCCATCTCAGTGCTAAACTCATTTGCCGGCGCGTATGACCCATTGGAGAAGATCTTCCCTCTGATCACGGATAATAGATCCATTATTTGATCACGCACCTGTGTATCCTGAAGATCGATCCCTTCCTGCCCGATATAATCGGCAAGCACCCTCGCGGCACCGGTCCTGACAATAGTTCTTAGAAGGCTCTGCGCCTGCGCATTGGCATCATTCTTGTTATAAAAATAAACCAGATTAAGATCAGGGAACATAAGCTGGTGTAGGATCGACTCCGCCTCAATATAGGAACTGGCAATGACATCTTCAAGAGTGGGTTTCGCCACCATCGCCGCGTCGGCGGTCGTTTGAAGGGCGTAGATCCTCGCCCTGTCCTGGTCCAATTGCCTCATGGCCGCGCTGATCCTTGCCTTCAATGCCTCTTTGGGAAGCTGAAGGTAAAAAATGAAATTGTTCGTCAGGTCCCTCGTGACCCCTTCGATGGGGTAACGGGCGATCACGGCTTCCTGGATGGAAGCGGCGCCCTTGGAGAAAAAGTGGGTGTTGTCAACGGGTGTCCAGGTGAATTTCTTTTTCCCGTTGTAAACAGCCGGGTTATACTGGTTATTGGCCCATTGCCTGAAAGCATTGAGGATCACCCGGTAATCAAGTATCCGGTCACTTAACGCCAGGACATCGCTTCCCCTGTAAGTCTTGTCGCCAAACCTGTACTCAAGAGTCCCGACGGCCATCGCATTATCTGAGCCCTGGGTTTGCAGCTGCAGGATCCTTGCTTTCAGGGCGCGCCCGGCGTCCTTTCTTAAATTTGTCCTTGGGATACTGGTGGCAACCGAAAGGTCAATGACCCTGAACTGTTGGATCGCTTTCCTTGTGCTTTTGGGCAGTTTCCCGGCGTTGGGATTCATGAACTGTGTTGTGGCGAGTGTGGCAAAATCCACTTCTCCAAAGAATTGCTGATGAGAAATATCCCGGGCACCCATCGCGGAATCTGTGGTTACCGTCAGTTCACTGACCGATGCTTTTCCGGGATTGATACCGCCGGAGAAATATTTCCGTGGCATGGCCTCACCGCTGGCGGTGTTGACATCTTCCTTTATATAGTTGAAGACGCCTTTTTTATAAGCTTTGAGATACTGCTGATATATTTGTTGTTTGATCGCGGGATCATTTAAATTGATCCCTTTGACCTGGGCTTTATCCGCGTAAAGCTGATTAAGCAACGCTTCTTTAAGGTTTCTCTTATACCAGCTCGATAATATGATGGAATTGAATATCTGGCGCAGATTCGCGAAGTTCTTGCCCGTGTTGACTTCCTTCTCAAGCTCCGGAAGGATCACCTGCTTGACCACCTGGGAGGCGATGGTATGCGTCCTGACCGGCGAATGATGTGTGAGGGCCAGGTAATCTTCTTCCAGCATCACCTTTAAATGCTGATCGACCACAAACGCTGTCTGATTATGCTCAAAGACTTCCGCCCTGTCCGCCATGATCCAGACCTTATTGAAGGTGTTGACCGGTATCTGGGTTGTCCCGTACATCTCCTGGGCCTTGGTATACACCCTGTTCCAAAAGGTTTTTCCCAATTGCTTCTCAGGATAGATCAAAGACGCGGTGATCTGCTTGAGGATATAATCCTGCTCCAGAAGGTCGCGGCCCATATCGGTCTGGCCTAACGCCTCAGGGATCATCTTGGCTTTCTCATACGGGGAAAGATTGACCCACACATCCTTGTCAGGAATGGCAAGGCTGGCCAGAAAGTATTTGATCAGCTTTTCACCTTCTTTTTTAAGCGGCTCACCGGACATCCTGTCCTGGCCGATGTCCACGATAAAATCAAACAAAAACGGATTGTCTTTATGGATGGTCAGGCCCTTGATCATCACCGGTTCATACGCCGGGCTTAAATTGATCATGGTGCCGGGCGCGGGCAGGTCTAAAATCGTATCCGCATGAGCTTTGGGTACGGGATATAAAGAAGTGGAGATAAAACAAACGATCACGGACAAGCTTAAGAGCTTTTTACACATAGAAAAAATCTCCTTATTTGTAAAAGCATACGAAGGGAGCGCTTTCTTTGAAGGATACCATATATTCAGATGTTTTCAAGTTGGGAGGGTGGAATAAAGATAACATAACATACTGGGATATATGTATTTATGTTTACTTTCAAAAAAACTGGATATTATTTGGGTAAATCAAATTTAATATCAACATCCTGCTTGTCTTCGTCCGCCACTTTGAAAAGTTCACGGGGCTGCATATTCAGCTGCCTGGCGACAAATAGATCAGGTATTTCATTGATGCGGATATTGTAGATATTCACGGAATCATTATAAAACTCGCGCCTGTCGGCGATCTGGCTTTCCAGATAACTGACACGGCCCTGCAGCTGGGTAAAATTCTGGTTCGCCTTGAGGTCCGGGTAATTTTCCGCGACGGCGAATAATGTCTTGAGGGATTTGGCCAGATCGCCTTCAGCCTGGGAAGACTCGCCGACACTCTTGGCCTCGATACAGGAGGTTCGCGCCGCGGTGATCTTTTCAAGCGTCTCGCGCTCATATTTCATATACCCTTCGCAGACGCTGATGAGCTTCGGGATCTCATCATGGCGTTGTTTGAGCAGCACGTCTATATTGGCCCAGGCCTTGTCGATATTGCGCGATACCACAATGAGGCCGTTATAAACCGAAACAAAATAAAACACCATACCGATGATCAAAAACGCTAACGCCGCAAAGATAATGATAGACATATTTCCCCTCCTAAAATTTCGCCCACACCCCTAAACGGAACAACAGATACGCCAGCAGGGCCAAACTTAACGCTGACCCTCCCCAAATGCCGCAGACAGCCTGCCAGGAAAAACTTTTGAACACCTCTGTCTGGCTTTCATCCGACACAATAAAGATATCCCCATCGCCTTTGGCGATGATCACATCGATCTCCATCCCCTGCTCTGGGCTTGACTGCACTTCCTGCTGTAATAAGTCATGCTCGGCATTGGCTTCCGCTCTTTTCCAGCCTTCAATGCCGAAACCGCCCGCGTCGAGCAAATTAGTACCGGCAGGCTGCTGGACAAATTGTTTGACATCCTGCAGGCGTTTGTTCAATTCTTCCCGGTGATCATCTAACAACGTATTGTTCTTTTGCGCTGTCCCAACCACGAATACTGGCTCGTCAGGCAGTATGTGCCATTCATGAAACCGCAGGGTAAAGTTCCCGAACAAGCCTTTGTACGCGATCCCGCTTCTATCCATGAAACTAACGAGATTATCCGGCAGGCCGGAACCAAAACTTGTCGTAAATGAAAAATCCGGCGGCATTAAAAACTCAGCGCCTTTGGGCAAAACGAGGATCTGGCCGGTTGAGTCATCCAGGCAAAAGGGGCTAAAGACACTGTCGCCTTGCGCGATCAGTACCCATCGGCTGGAACGCCCGCTGCTTTCCAGGCGCTCAACCGTATAGCGGTAAAAAGTGCAATCAACCCCTGTCAAAGGGGCTTGAAGCGTTTTAACTTTCTTAGCTTTTCCATTGAGTTCAACCAGGCCGATGGCGAGACCGCGCACGGTTGAAGTAGGGATACTTTCAATAAGCCTTTTCTTGCGTAATACGCCAAGGCCATGAAAAAAATACCAGACGCCAAATCCAAGGCCGAAAATGGCGTATCCTATATCCCTGCTGTCGCTCATATTTTAATTACGGCGATTCAATTTGGATAAAAGGCGCAAAATCTCCATATAAAGCCAGATCAAGGTTACCATCAGCGCGAAAGCGCCGTACCATTCCATATACTTTTCCAGGCCTTCGCGGGAACCTGATTCGATGATATCAAAATCAAGGATCAGGGACATGGACGCGATGCCGACCACAAATAAACTGAAGGCGATCCCCAATGGGCCGCCGCCGTTGATAAAGCCCGGCGGATGGATACCGAACATGGAAGCGATCCAGATGACCGCATAAAATATCATGATACCGCCCATGGCGATCATAAGGCCTTTTCGAAGGCCGGGGGTTGCCTGTAACCAGCCTGCCTTGTAACCCATCAGCATGGCAAAGGTCACGGCAAAGGTCAAACCTACGGCCTGCATGACGATGCCCGGATATCGCGCTTCAAAATACGCGGAAAGGATACCTAAAAGCAAGCCTTCGCAAGCCGCGTATAAAGGAGCCGTGATCGGCGACCATTTTGGCTTGAAAGAGGTGGCCAGAGCCAGGACCAAACCAACGATCATGGAACCGATAAAGGTCACACCTACAAAGCCGGCACTGCTTGGGTCATAGGCCTTGGACCAAGTCCAACTGGCCGCGATAACCAAAATGGCCAGCAGGATAAAGGTCTTGTTGACCGTGCCCTGAATGGTCATGGCCGGAACGCCAATGCCCACCCGGGCGGCGCCGAAAGTTTTTTCATTTAATGTGGGATTACTACTTTGCATTTCCATTTTTACTTCCCTCCTTTTAACTTAAAAAAAACCTGCGCACCGCAAAGCAATACGCAAGATGATATTAGTATAAACGCCTGCCATGCAATCATCAAGCATAATCCCCCAGCCGCCTGGCTGGGCTTCCAGCTTGTTGATAGGATATATTTTAAACATATCAAAGGCCCGAAACAAGAAAAATCCGCATATCATTACCGGCCAGATCAAAGGAAGCCCCCATAAGGCGATCATGACACCCACCACCTCATCGATGACCACGATCCCGGGATCTTTTTGGCCTAATTGTTTTTCAAGGATGCCTGAAGCCATGATGCCCAAAATCAATAAAACGAACAAAAGGACGGTAAAGGCCGGTAAATTCCTTCCTAAGAAATAGGCCAACGCGACCCCCGCGATGGTTGCCCAGGTGCCCGGGGCAACTGGCAGGTAACCGATTCCAAATACCGTTGCAATGGATTTGATCAAAAAAGTCCTCACTTCAAATCCTCCGCTTTAAATTTGCTGCGAAAGTAATCCGCGCCAGAATACACGGTCATGATGACCGCCCAGATCATCAGTACATAATTGATGCTAAGCCATCCCCTTTGGGCGTTATAAAACCAGAAAGAACAGCCCTCTGATTGCTGGGCCACCAAATAAAGCAGGATCGATAAGATCGCGATGATCTGCACCACTGTCTTGACCTTGCCGGCCCTTTCCGCGGCGATCACGTGGCCCTGGCGTATGGCCAAAAGCCTTGAGGCGGTCACCAGGACCTCGCGCAGGGCGATCACCACGAACATCCACCCGTCGATCATGCCGATATGGGCCAGGACCCCGAAAGCGGACAAGATCAGTATCTTGTCGGCAATAGGGTCCATGATCTTCCCAAAATTGCTGATCAAACCCTTTTTCTTGGCCAGATAGCCGTCGTAAAAATCCGTCAGGGCCGCGACCGCGAAAACAACGGCCCCTAAAATATTGCCGATCGAGGTGTTCTCTTCCAGCAGGAAAATGAGGGCCATGGCCAAAACAATACGTGAAACGGTCAGCACATTGGGTAGATTCATTTAACTTCTCCGGCCAGATCATATTCATACGCGTCGGTGATCATCACCCGGACAAAATCTCCCGCCTTCAAGGGCGCATCGGACCGGACATACACCACCCCATCGACATCAGGAGCATCGTATTCACTGCGTCCGATATACGTATTCAGGCTGTCTTTTTCTTTCTCTTCGATCAATACCTTAAGGGTACGACCCACAAAGGACTGCTGAATTTCCGAGGAAATATCCTGCTGGTCCTGCATCAGGGTGTCGAGGCGTAATTTCTTGACCTTTTCAGGGACCTGCCCCGGCATTTTAGCCGCCGCTGTACCTTCTTCTTTAGAATAAACGAAAACACCGACACGCTCAAACCGGAAATCTTTGATAAAGCCCCGCAACTGTTCAAAATCTTCCTGCGTCTCTCCCGGAAGGCCGGTGATAAAGGTCGTGCGCACGAACACTTCAGGCATGGCGGTACGGATCTTGCGGATCAATGCTGTGGTTTGACGGGTGGTGATATTGCGGTTTTGCTCAAGCAGGATATGGTCACTGATATGCTGCAAGGGCATGTCGATATACTTGCAAATTTTGGGTTCCTGGGCGATCACCTCGATCAACTCATCCGTCACATGGGACGGGAAGGCGTATAACAGGCGGATCCACTCGATATTCTTGACGACACCCACAAGCTCCTTGAGCAGGCGCGCCAACGATTTCTGGCGGTATAGGTCCATGCCGTAGGCCGTGATGTCCTGGCCGATGATATTGATCTCCTTCACACCCCGGGCGTCCAATGCGGCGACTTCTTTGACAACGGACTCAATGGTCCGTGAGATGAACTTGCCCTTGATCTTCGGGATGGCGCAAAACGAACAGGCGTTAAAACAGCTTTCGCAGATCTTGACATAGGCAAAATGTTTGGGCGTCAACTGCAACTGCGCGGGGTTCCCTTCCCGGTTAAGGGTGGGCGTGCCGATAAAGGCGTCAACCTCTGAAAACTCCTTCGCCAAATCCTTGCCGTAGCGCTGGGCCAGGCATCCGGCGACGATCACCTTCTTGATCTTGCCCTGTTTTTTAAGCTCAACGAGATCAAGGATGGTGTCAATGGACTCCTGGCGGGCCTCTTCGATGAACGAACAGGTATTGACGATCACCGTTTCCGCGTCCCCGGCCCGCACGATGCGGTGGCCGTTTTTCTTGAGGCGGCCCAGCAGCATCTGCGCGTCGACAAGATTGCGGGCACAGCCTAAATTAATAACGCCGACCTTTTGGCCGGCGCTCAGGCGCTCTTTCTG